>Ga0172375_10002770_pt1 | contig 27088 bp, 24 predicted proteins | sample LakKiv1m_FD_114537 | JGI IMG/M metagenome (GOLD analysis project Ga0172375, IMG submission 114537) | Freshwater microbial communities from Kabuno Bay, South-Kivu, Congo - kab_092012_11.1m | ecosystem: Environmental > Aquatic > Freshwater > Lake | place: Democratic Republic of the Congo...
GCTCCTTTCTTCGGTTGATTTCAGGATCATTTCAGTTTCTCTATGCCTCTGTCCGCTCCTTTTTTACCTCCTTACCTTTCCTTGCTTTTTTAAAAATGCTGCCCTGCGGGTCAGGAGGTCTGAGTTTGCCGCCTGTTGCCGATAGAGTTACTGCGGTACCATCTATGACCGGCCGCTCCAGATTATCAAATACCATAATATCTATTGCTGTGGATGAAACCCCGTCGGGCGGAATGACCGGGAAAACCGGACTCATTGCAATGCGGGCAGGAGGAACTGAGACCGTAAACGAGGAACACGTTTCCGCGGAACTGTTACCATCCCTTCTTTTTACGGTGACGCACAGTTCATGCTGACCGTTCGCCAGCTCTTCCGGAGGTGAAAAAGAAAAAGTATTGTCATGGGTTATGGAAAAAGTATTGAACTGCTTGCCATCAAGCTTTACAATGAGAGATGAAGCAGCAATCTTATTCTTCCCGGCTCCGGCAATAATCCGGCCTCCTGTTTCAGGGCGGGAAATGGAAAGGGTTATATTGTGCGGATACAAGTCAGTTATTATCGGAACCCCCCTTTGATAATAGGAGAGTATGCCGGCAAAATACCCCTCTGCCTCCAGCTGCAGGGTGCGTTGATAGGATAACCTGCCTTCATTTTTTTTGTTGGAAATAAATGAAGATTCGCCCAGTAGTGCCGCAGCCCTGGTGGTTCTAAGAACGCGGTAGTTGCCGGGATAAATATTGCCCTCTGACACATTCAGTTTTTCCTTCAGGCCTTGAAGAACACTTTTTGCGATGTCGCGGGATGGCCCGGTATCAGACATTTTATAGTACATCTGAATATCATTCCTGTTCCGGCTGCTGCTGTCTGCATTGTGATGAATACTTATAAACAGATCGGCATTATTCTGATTAGCCAGGGCGGAGCGGGCATCAAGGTCTTTATCAAGCGAAAACGGCGTGTCACAGTAAGCACGCACATCTGCGCTGCGGGTAAGCAGCGCATTTGCCCCGGCGTATTTCAGCATGCCCCATAAGTAAAGAGCCACGCCCAGATTTGTTTCTGCTTCCTGCAAGCCGTGGGGGCCCAGGGCGCCATGTTCCGGTCCCCCGTGCCCCGGGTCGATGACAATAGTTTTTCCCTTCAGCGGCCCGGTTGCAACCTGGGTTAGCCTGAGGGTCGAGGGGGGCGGCAGGGGCGGACTTATGCAGCCGTAAAAAAAGCTGCACAGCACGCATAAAACTGACGCCATAACAGGGAATCTGTTTGTCACCATGAGTGAAAGAGAATTATTTTTTATGTTCTTGCAAATGAGCACGGGCGATTTTCCTGCCCAGTCATGCTATTGATTACCGTGGAAGAAAGCTTTTTTCAACTAAATAATGAGGCGGATAATTTACTTGTGGTTTGTATAAACTTATAATAGGAAATTCTATCAGGCTCTTGAAAAACACCCATCTGCTGCGTTGAGCTCATCCTTCGTCATTGCGACGTACTGGAAAGTACGCCTCATTCCTCATGATTTCGCGCGCCTTACATCTGGATGTTTTTGACCAGCCTGGAAAAGATTGCTTTTTCAACAACCTGATAGAAGATAACTATAATGGAAGTTGCCCATGTTTGATACTATCATTAAACGCGGCCTGGTGATTGATGGGTCGGGATCACCCGGTATTATTCAGGATATAGGAATCAGCAACGGCGTGATTGCTGCCGTGGGCAGCATCAAGGAAACTGCTGCACGGGAAATTATTGAAGCACAGAACCTCGTGGTTTGCCCCGGCTTTATTGATATTCACGCCCACTCCGATTTTAACCTGTTAGTTGATCCACCGGCCAGAAGCAAGATAATGCAGGGGGTGACCACAGAGGTGTGCGGCAACTGCGGACTGTCCGGCGCGCCCCTGCAGGGCATGGCCAAAGAGCAGCGCCGGAAAAGTTTAACCGGGATCGGCCCTGCTCTGACGTGGTCAAGCATGCAGGAATATATAGAACTGCTGAAGCGACAGCCACTTTTTTGTAATGTTGCCCTGCTTGTCGGGCACGGCAATCTCAGAGGATCAATCATCGGGTATGAGAACCGGGGGCCTTCGCGCAAAGAGCTGGATAATATGTCGGGCATGCTGCGAGAGGCGATGGATGCCGGTGCCTGGGGACTGTCAAGCGGGCTTTTTTATCCCCCCGGTACGTACGCAGCAGCCCCGGAACTGATAGAACTGGCAAAGATTGCAGCGCGCTACGGAAGCATCTATGCCTCCCACATACGCAGTGAGGAAGACCTGGTTGTGGAAGCGGTGACAGAGGCAATTACCATCGGCAGGGAGTCGGGTGCTGCGGTGCAGATTTCACATCTGAAGACGATGGGCGAAAAAAACTGGGGCAAGCTTGACCGGATATTTGACATCATGGAGGAGGCAATCAATGCAGGGCTGGATATAACTGCTGACCGCTATCCCTACACTGCGGCAGCCACTGAGCTTGACGCGCTGCTTCCGGCGTGGGCCTGCGAAGGCGGCATAGACGAAGAACTTGAGCGCCTGCGCGACAGACAACTGCAGGAAAAAATATTTGCAGCCATTGTAAACGGCCGCAATCCGGCGGAAGTATTTGATCGCGTGCTTATATCCCGTGTGTTCAATGAACAGAACCGGGAACTGGAAGGCAGGACCGTGACGCAAGCCGCTCGCCTGCGGAAGCAGGAAATTCTGCAAACTTATTTTAATCTTCTCATTGATGAGCAGCTGCGTATAGACGCCATATTTTTTACTATGAGTGAGGAAAACCTGCAAAAGATCTATCGCAAGGATTATGTGATGATTGGCAGCGACAGTGCCGCCTGGGACACTGAAGGCCTGCTGGGGGCGGGAAAACCGCACCCGCGGTGCTTCGGGGCTTATCCCCGGGTTTTCAGGAAATATGTGATTGAAGATGCAGTACTGGAACTGGAGCAGGCAATACGCAAAATGACCGGGCAGCCGGCTTCAAAACTGGGCCTGCCGGACCGTGGGCTGATCAGGCCGGGATACCGGGCGGACCTGGTAATTTTGAACGCAGCAGAGGTGCGAGACAGCGCTACCTATGCAGATCCTCAGCAGTTTCCAGAGGGGATCTGCCGGGTCATGGTGAACGGCAGATGGGTCGTGCAGGATGGCCGGATTACCAACGAGCGTCCGGGGATGGTCCTTCTAAAAAAACAGGCCGGCTAATTATGGTTGAAATTCTGACCAAAGATATTTGAAATTTGTTGTCAGGCTTCTGGTTCATTTGTTCGGGCTAAGTGCTCGCAGGAAATGCTGCTTGTTTTTGCCAGAGCCTTCGCTCGCACCGCCCGTAACTGCTCTCACCAAAAGCCTAACGATACAATATTGACAAAGTCGTAAAAAGTCAATTTTCCCTCCCCTGGAAGACTGTGTCACAACCGTATTCTGTCATTGCGAGCGATCCCGCCTTGGCGGAAGAGTGCGGCAATCGCTTCATTTTATAACCGGTATGAGATTGCTTCAGTCGCTACGCTCCTTCGCAATGACATTACGACACAGTCTCTGGCGGGAGGGGATTAAGGGGCGGGGGAGCAATAATACTGTAGTTACTTGTTCATCACCCTCACCCCAACCCTCTCCCTTCAAGGGAGAGAGAGGTTTTTCTACTGTTTACGAGGCCATCAATATTTGAGAGCGCGCATAGCCGTTTTTCTCGATAGCAGCCTCAGCTATGATCGCACCAAGGATGTTCAGGCCATCGGCGCCTGCATTCAAAATATGCTGCTGAAGAAATACGCGCTGGGTCTGGGGGCTGTCTGGCTCGGTGAGATATTAAAAAATGGCACCGCAGTAAGGGAACTATTAAAAGTGCGTGCCACTATGGTGTTCATGGCTCTTATCGCGCAGGGGTATACGTCTGAAAAAAATGCAATTTTTACGAGGGAAATAACTGAAGAGGTGATTTTTGCGAATTATAGGGAAGTTTGTGATTGCGCCCGCGCCGGGGCTATTTGCAGACAAGCGGCCTGTTCTGGACAATGGAATCAACAGCAACCGAGAGCATGTCCATAAGTAAATCGGGGCTCGCATAATCTTCTTTCTGAATGATGACATTTAAGATAGTATTGGAATTGGCGTTTACCTTGAGTATAAAGCCCATCGCATCACTGCGGTTCTGAAAAAAAGGCACCAGCGAGAAGCCCGGATCGGTCAGATTATAGGTTGCCATGCTATTTTCCTTTCTCGATGTTTTACATAGCTCACTATCGACAGGGCGAACTCAAAGCTTTACTTAAAATTAAGCATGCACAGCAGTGCTTGAAGGCACAAAAAAACAGTACAAAAAAAGACGCTGCAACTGTCGGTCATGAGCGCAGCAAAACACGGGAAAAGAGGAATAATTAATTAAGAGGGCACAGAAATTACGAGTTTAAAGAGTTACGGAGTTTCGAGTGCTGGAGTTTGTTAACGTATGAACTCCTCGACTCCAAACCCATAAACTATGTGCGCTCTGAGGTTAACTTTTGACAATACTTCATAGAGACAGGGGAGGTACTATGCAGAGAAAAGTTATTTTATTGCAGGTTGACCTGTATACCCGGGCTATCTTAACGATCATTGCGCTCTGTTTGCTGGGAATTTTGTTCAAGCCGCTTTTTCCCATTCTGCCGGCAGAGGCGGAATCAAAACCGCAGCAGGAAGCAAAGCAGTCGCAGGCACAGGAGCAGCAGCGGCAGATTCAGGATGTTAATATTGCTTTGATCAATGGCCAGCCTCCCGGGATGGCGCTGCCCCTGCGGGTGAATATTGCAAAGTCACGAACCATCGGCGTGAAGATAGAAGATTCAGCAACGCTGCCGGTTGCAATCGAAAAATCTGAAACGCTGCCGGTAAGCATTGAAAAGCCTGAAACGCTCGCGGTGAGCCTAATGAAGCCGGAGGTGCTTCCGGTTAGTATTGCTGAGCCTGATGTGCTGGATATGAGAATAGTTGATTCCATTAACCTGCCGGTGGAAATAGCCGCTCCCCTGCCGGTGCCGGTTGTGCAGACCGTGCGGCGCTCCCGGCCTGCCGCCCCCGGGGAATAGCTCAGAGAAGCTGTTGACAGCGGTTGAAAAAGATTATAAAAGGATTTTACGGGCATGCGTGCGTGTATGCTTGCAACCCTTTGAGATGAGGTGAGTTATGAAAGTCAGACGACGTATGGTGCACAGGCTGATAACCATACATCCGGAAAAAACGATCACTGATGCCCTTAATTTAATGAAGCAGAATTCTATTCGACATCTTCCGGTTGTAGACGGGCATAAATTCGTTGGTTTTGTTTCTGAATTTGACCTGCGTGAAGTCAGGCTCCTGCCCATGTCAGAGGATATCAGGGTGCAGGATGTCATGATCAAGGACCCGGTTACCATCGGCCCGGAAGACAGCCTTGAAGATGCGGCACGGCTCATTTTTAACCATAAAATAGGCGGGCTGCCGGTTCTTGAGCATGGTAAGCTGGTGGGCGTCATCACCTCCAAGGATATCCTTGCTGCTTTTATTGAGATCATGGGTGTGCTGGAATCGAGCTCGCGCATTGACGTGGTGCTGGGAGACCGGGCTGAAGCATTTGAAGAGGTCTCGCGTATTATAAAAGAAAACGGCGGAAATATTATCAGCGTCGGGACCACAACGCATGCCGATAAAAGCGGGAAAAAGGTATATTTCTACCGGCTTGAAAAGTGCGACATCGATCCCATAGCAGAGGCCATCAAGAAAAGGCACTATGAGATCGTGTCAGTGATGGGATGAAAGGGAACGGGCGTGCCGGTGAAAGAGAACCTATGAATAAAAGGCGGGGAGCGCAAAAAACGCAGATAATGCCTGCAGCAGTACCGATCCTGGAAGTCTTCCCCAATCCAAACCAGAAACGGGAATACGAAATTGAGATTCAGTGTCCGGAGTTCACCTCCGTGTGCCCTGTAACCGGCCAGCCTGATTTTGGTCTCATAGTTATTACCTATGCCCCCGGCAAACTATGCCTGGAACTTAAAAGCCTCAAGTTTTATCTGCAGCAGTATCGCAATCAAGGCATATTTTATGAATCGCTCACCAGCAGGGTGCTTGATGATTTAGTCGCAGCGTGTTCTCCCCGGTGGATGACAGTCGTGAGCCGGTGGCAGCCGCGCGGGGGCATTACCACCGCGGTCAGCGTCCGGTATAGCGGCGCGCAGCGCAGAAAGTAGGCACACGCAGCTTGCGGAGAACATGGCGCTTTTTAACTCTTCTTCTGATAATGTGATTATAAATGAGAAAAGGCCCGGATGCCAGCCACTGCTCCGAGCCTTTCTTCAGGGGGTTGTAAAAGAGGGTTGATTATCTATCGGCATTAAATTGAAAATTTTAAAGAAATATTGCCTCCCCGGCCTGTAGTCATTAAAAAAAACAGAATGCTTTATTTCCCCGACCCATATAACTCTATTTTTACATTTTCAAACTCAGCTCGAATGCTTCAATGGGAGCCCGAAGCCCCTTTAAGGTAAGATTTCCCACCGACCGGTAGTTAAAACCTTTTTCCCTGATCAGCTTCTCGGTTTCAGCACTGAAGAGAATCTGGAACTTTTTCGCGCAGCCGCAGAGCCGGGCTGCAACGTTAACCGTATTGCCGACAATAGTATGGTGTTTGCGCGTTTCCGATCCGAGGGTTCCCATATATGCGCGTCCTGAATGAATGCCGATGCCGACCCCGATCCAGTCATTGCCCTGGTGCGAATTTCTGCCCGCCAGAGACTCGATAATGGCCTGAGCGCAGGCTACGGCATTTTCCGCCCGCCGCTCTCCATGAAATACCGTCATTATCTCATCCCCGCTCAGTTTATCTATGATGCCGTGATGCTCCTCGATAACTTTAATCTGGGTGGACAGCGAGTAATTAAGCTTCTCGAACACTTCCGCACAATCCATCTGCTCGGCAATGGTGGTAAACCCCCGCATGTCGGAAAACAGCGTGGTCACTTCAACACGTTCAACCGGTGTTATGATCTCGCCGGTAACCGCTTTTTCAACCAGCAGGGATGTAGTGCGCGACACATAGCGGGAAAGCTCTGTTTTAGCATCCGTTAACTCGTCGTAGAGGTCCTTAATGCGGATGTTGGCTCTGATCCGGGAAAGCAGCTCAAAATGGTGAAACGGTTTGGCCAGATAGTCGTCACCCCCGATGTCGAGCCCGCGGATTATATTCTGATGGTTGATCTCCGTTGCCGTCAGGAAAATGATCGGGATGTAGGAAATTGTCGCGTCTGCGCGGACTAAAGTGCAGACCTGATAGCCGTTAAGCTTTGGCATCATCACGTCCAGAAGAATAACGTCAGGCTTGATCTCCCGGACCTTTGCTGCGGCTTCTTCACTGTTGCTGATACAGACAACCGTATAACCTTCACCGGTCAGCAGTTCGCTGAGAAGCTGCAGATTCAGCACCTCATCATCAACGACCAGTATTGTTCTGTTGTATTGGAGTGGTTTGTCCATGGCAGAGGCTGTTGCTTTTTGCGCGGTTAATTTTCGTGCTCAATTCCGTATTCATCAATTTTGCTGAGCAGGGCAGGGTAGCTGATTTCCAGCAGCTTTATTGCCCGGGTTTTATTGCCGTGGGTCTTTTGCAGCGCCTTGCGTATCAGTTTTTCTTCCAGGCGCCGCTCCATCTTTTTTATAGAGTATTCATCCATAGTGCTGTCAGTGGCGTAGTCTTCGATTGAAACATTCCTGATATAGTCAGGGAGGTCGCGCTCATCTATGGTCGCGGTATCAATCATGACCATGGTGCGTTCGATAGTGTTCTCCAGTTCCCGGACGTTGCCCGGCCAGGGATAGTCTATCAGCAGCTTTAACGCGGGGGGCGTTATGCCCTGAACGGATATGGCGCCTTGCTGGTTATACTTATGCAGGAAATAGTTGACCAGCAGAGGAATATCCTCCTTTCGTTCACGCAGCGGGGGAATGTGGACAGGCAGGACATTTAAACGGTAAAAGAGGTCCTCCCGGAACGACCCCTTCTGCGCCTCCTGCGCGAGATCTTTTGCGGTAGCCGCAATAATCCTCACGTCAATCGAAACGCAGCAATCTTCACCGACCCGCCTGATTTCCCTCTCCTGGAGAACCCGCAGCAGCTTAACCTGCAGGGGATGGGGGAGATCGCCGATTTCATCAAGCAGGATGGTCCCCCCGTCAGCTTCTTCAAATATTCCGCATCGGTCGTATATCGCCCCGGTGAAAGCTCCCTTTTTGTGGCCAAACAGCTCGCTTTCAAGAAGATTTTCCGGTATGGCGCCGCAGTTGACGGCCAGAAATGGCCGGGGGCTGCGCGCCCCGTTATAATGGATAGCCTTGGCAACCAGCTCTTTGCCGGTTCCGCTTTCCCCTGTTATGAGCACTGGGCTCTTATGCTGCGCAATTTTCTTAATCATCTCGCACACGTGCATCATGTGCGCGCTTTTACCGATCAGGTTCTGGAAGTTGTATTTGCGCTGCACTTCTTCCCGCAGCAGCACATTTTCCCTTTGCAGCCGTTGCCGCTCTTCAGCTTTTTTCAGTGTTAAAATAATTTCCGCGGGCTTGAATGGTTTGGAAATATAATCATAGGCGCCCAGCTGCATCGTTTCAATGGCGAGATCCAGGGTGCCGTAGGCGGACATGGTGATAATGATGGCCGGGTTACGGGTGCCCTGAAGGTTTTTGAGAAATTCGAGGCCGTCCATGCGGGGCATTTTAATATCACACAGGATGAAATCAAAACGCTGCTCAGCGATTCGCTGCAGGCCGTCAAGCCCGTCTGCTGCCAGCGATACATCGTAGCCTTCTTTACGCAGCATCGACGCAAGCACATGGCGCATGTTCTCTTCGTCATCAATAACTAGCAGGGTACTGCGCTGCATTACGGTTCCTCGCCACAGGGTTGTTGTGAAAAGCGTGTGCGCTGTGCGTTCGCCGGCAGGGCGAGCGGAAACAGTATGGTAAAGGTGGTTCCCTGCCCGGTGACACTTGCAACACTTATTTTGCCGCCCATCGCGGCGACCATACGCTGCACGTTGGACAAACCGAGGCCGGTTCCTTTGCCAGGCTCCTTAGTCGTAAAAAAAGGATCAAAAATCTTCTGCTGCAGATCCGCGGGAATGCCCATGCCAGTGTCTGTAATCGAAAAAACTATATGCGCGGTTTCCTGGTTATACGCGGTCATATACGTGATAACGCCTCCATCGGGCATGGCATCAAGCGCATTAAGCGTGAGATTGAGTATAATCTGCCGCAGCTGCTTTTCATCTGCATAGAGACCGGGTACGCTGCGGTCAAGGTTTAAGGTGACGGTGTTGCGCTCGAATCCCTTCTGATACGATACCAGCGCGCAGGTTTCTTCGATGATACGGTTTACATCCAGTGCCTCATTCTGCAGGGAAGAGGGCTGGGCATAATCAAGGAGTTCCCGTATAATGGAATGAATGCGTTCAGTCTCGGCGTTCATTCTTTTCAGGTAATCATTTTTTTCCTGCTCCGATACCCCCTGGTTTATGAGCAGATGCAGATAGCCCAGAATAATCCCAATGGGATTTCCGATTTCGTGAGCTATCCCCGCTGCCAGCCGGCCGACAGAGGCGAGCTTTTCCGCCTGAATGATCTCCTGCTGCGCCCGCTGCAGTTTCCGGTTCGTGTTTTCAAGCGTTTGTATGTGCTCCTGAACTTTGCGCTTTTCCTCCTGCAGGTTTTCAGCCATTCTGCTGAGAGCGGCTGAAAGTTTACCGAGTTCATTTCTCTCGGCAAGATACAGAGAGGCATTAAGTTCTCCCCGGCCAATAGTATCGGCCAGTTTGATGATTTTATCCACCGGCTTTACCAGATAGCGCGACAGCAGAAACGTGCCGAACATAATAAGCACTGCGGCATCAAATAAAATATAGAAAAGAATAATGCGCTGGGCTTGCGCAATGCCGTGACCAACATCAGTGAGGGGAAAAACCAGTTTCAGCGCGCCGATTATGGCGCGGTCCCGGTTATAGAGCGGCCCGCATACAGTAAGGCTCTTGCCTCGCCCCTGAGTATTGTATGCGACCCGGTTACGAACTTTGTTTGATCTCAAAGCCTGCTGCAGGTCGTCATCGGCGGTTATCTCACCCGATTCCGTATGAGCAACAATGTCCAAATCCTTATTGATAAGAATCATGCGCGCGAGAGGGGGCTGCCCGGCGAGTTGCTGCATGAGCTTTTCGGGCTCATCCGGCTCCATGGCAGAGCGCTCGAGGGTGCGGGCAAAAACAGCGCTGAGCAGCGCAAAGGTTTCTTCACCGCTGCGGACGCGCTGCTGGATCATTTCCCGTTCAGTGACTCTGAAGACCACGAAGCTGATAAGCGCGATCGCCGCGGTCATCAGCAGAAACATGTTCCAGAAGATGGTGGTTCTAATGCTTACATACATGGCAGCAGCCCGCACAGGGTATCCGGCCGCCGGGACTGCGCCACGGTGGCGCCGGCCGGCAGCGTAAGGTCGTTACCTCCCGAGATGGGTATACCAGTATAGTATTTCATTTCCCCATAACAGGGCGGAAAAAGCGCCCAGGGAAAGAAACGGACCAAAGGGCAGGGCATATTTAAAGTTTTTACCCTTGATAAGTATCATTACAATACCCGCAATGGTTCCGGCGAAAGCTCCCGCCATCAGGGCAATCAGCGCACCCTTCCAACCGAGAAAGGCGCCGATCATGGCCAGCAGCTTGATATCTCCGCCGCCCATGCCCTCTTCTTTCCGCACCAGGTAATAGGCCTGTGCAACGAGGTAGAGGGTGCCTCCACCGACAGCAACACCTATCAGAGAGCTTTTCAGATCGGTCCAGGGCAGAAACAGGGAAGATACTAAAAAGACCGGGATGCCGGGGATGCTGATACAGTCGGGAATAATCTGATGCTGTAAATCAATAACGGTGATGACCAGCAGCGCGTAACAAAAGATGATTGCAAGGGCAAAGACCAGGGACAAGCCAAACGTGTAGTACAGCAAAAGGGTTATCAGCGGGGTGACAAGCTCAATAATGAAATACTGGAATGATATGGGCGCCTTGCACTGCCTGCATCTTCCGGCCAGTAGAATATAGCTTATTAGGGGGACATTGTCGTAAAAAGAGATCGGTTTTTTGCAGGATGGGCAGTGTGAGGCAGGGTAGACAATGGATTTTCTGTCAGGAATGCGCACAATGCAGACATTGAGAAAACTTCCTATGACAGCGCCGAAAACAAAGAGAGCAGCAGGTATCAGCCAGTTAATCATGCAGCACAGCCTGTTTTATAAAAATGAGTGGCTTTGAATCTGTGCGAAGTGTTTTTCGACAAATATTTTTATTTTCTCCGCGTCATCAGGCTCTAATTTCATGAATTTAATTCCCATGCCCTTGGGAAAATATCCTTTTCCCCCTTTGGTATTGCACCAGACAACTTTTCCCTCGGTTTCGATGGGTTTGGTATCTGCGGGCATGGTGAAACGCAGGAAAACGATCGTATCAAGCGGGAAGGCATCATCAGTCTTTATAAAAAGGCCCCCGTTGCTGATATTGATCATATAGGAGGACACAAAATCAATAACCTCTTTGAATTCAATTTCAATTTTTGCTACAGCGCGTGGATGTTCGCGCTTTTCTGCAAAACTGTCTTTATCACTGACGGTAGCCATCTATGCATCTTTCATCGAGTGCTCGTGTCATCTGCAAACGAATAAAATATAGGAGGACTCTAAAAAATAGAATTTATTTGAAGCGCCCTATAGTCTCCTAAAGCGACTGAGGCGCTTTTCGCTCCTTACCCTCTGCAGGAAAAATTCATATGATAGTATCGGCCTGTTTAGTAAAATAATAAACGGTGTACCCGCGTGCCGTAGTAACGTATATGCTGTTGCTGCAGGAGGTCGAACGGGATGAGAAAATGCAGTCTGCTGTGATTCTGAAATAAATGGCGGAGAGAGAGGGATTCGAACCCTCGGTACGCCTTTTGAGCGTACACTCGCTTAGCAGGCGAGCGCCTTCGACCAACTCGGCCATCTCTCCACATAGTATGCAAAAAAAATATGGCGGAGGGAGTAGGATTTGAACCCACGGTCCCGTTCAACACGGGACAACGGTTTTCAAGACCGCCGCCATCAGCCACTCGGCCATCCCTCCGCAATAACTATAAAAATTATCATTATTGGGGTGGTATGTCAAGGAAAGGATGAGCATCAAATAACGTGTAATCACTCAGATTGTATATTGCATTGGCAAAAGCTTTGTTTGAATTTAATCTGACAATAGTACTGACCTCTTGATTTTTTATATAAAAGGTGGCGGGTTAATAGGGGTGAGAAGAATAAAGCGCAAGACCATGCGCTCACAATGGAATTAACACCATTCTATTGGTCTTGCATAATAGGTAATCAAGGAGTATATGGTAGGCAAAACCATATCATTATCCACACTGTCCACACAACCTTTTGAAGACGTACACCGGGAGGTGTTGGGAAAAGTGTCAACCTGCAGAGTAATAAATTATGAAATTGTCCGATATTCTTCATTATTTTGAAACAATTTCAGGTAACATTCATTTTAATTATTTAGACATTGTCTTTATTATAATTATATCTGCGTTCTCAATATATGGATTAATCCGCGGGTTTGTAAAAGAGATTGTTTCTATTATATCAATCGTACTCGGATTTTACATTGCCTTATACTGGTATGAAGAGGCTGCACGATACCTCGCCGGTTTTAAGAATCAAAACCTGCAAAACATCCTGGGATTTATCCTCGTTTTTATCGTGGCAAGCTTAATAGTAAGTTTACTCGGTAAGCTGGTGAGCCTGGCACTAAAGGGTATAGAGCTTGGATGCATCAATTATCTCCTCGGACTTGTAATCGGGTTTTTTAAAGGAGTTTTTGTTGTCTGCGTCTTTTTGCTGGTATTAGTCTATTCCCAGCCATATTCGAACAAGGTGCTTGCTGAATCACAGCTCACACCGGCTATTATTTCTTTAACAAAAACCATTGCCGCTTTTACCCCATCCGGTCTCAAAGAACAGTTTACGGTAAAGTTTGACGAGCTTAAAAAAGTCTGGAATAAGGGACCAGCCATCAATACTCTCCTGAAAGCTCAGCCGGGACAGCCTGCGGCAACATCGACAACCACTATGGTACCTGAGAGCAGCGAGAGATAAAATCTGTTTAAATTTATTGATTTTAAAAACGGTATTGCAGAAGAAAGCTGTTAGCGGGGGAAGCATAAAATGAAGCTACCATTTTTTCTTCTCCCCCATAACAATAAATGCTGAATTAAATGTTGGAGGGACTTATGAAACTACATAAAATTATTCGGAAATTGAGCGGCCTGGGGATTTTATTGATTACTATTTTCTGTTTGTTTTTCGGCTGCAGCCAAAAAGATTTTTCTGATGACATGAAATCAATTAAGGATAGACTTGAGCAGCTTGAAAAGCGATTGGCAGAATATGAACAGCAAAAAGAAGTAAAGGAACTCCAGGCAAAATATGACGAAGGCAAGGCAGCACTTGAAGAACAGCTTAAAAAGATTGAAGAAAAATATGAAAAGATATCAGGGAAAACTGAAAAAGCAAAAACTCCTTCACCAGAGGAGCCCCTTAGTCAAAAAAAGGCAACTGCTGTGGCTAAACAACAGAATCATACCGTCAGCCGTGGAGAAACCCTTTATAGTATATCCAGGAAGTATAATATTTCTGTTACTGAACTTTGTCGTCTCAACAATTTAAAAAAAACCCAGAAGCTTCAAACAGGTCAAAATCTATTAATAGCTAACGGCAAGAAACAGTAATGAAAAAAACTGCGTTCATTTCAGGGTACCTCTAATAATTGGTTTTTCGTTATACAGCGGGAAGAAAAAACAGCACGTTATATTTATGCAAACAAAACTTGAATACCCCGTTTTGTAAACGGGGATTAAAAGTTTTTCTGCCGAAGGCAGGCGTTGAGGCTCTAAAAAATGTTTTAAAAAGTTAGATGCCCTGCCTTGTAGGCGGGGTTATTCACTGACACACCATCATTACCGGCCTATACTTTCCTGATGCGAAAGCGAGTATGTGCGCTGCTATAAAAAGTAAGTGTCCGACATGCAGGACCGAAGTAGTTTATTCGACTGACAACCCCTTTCGGCCGTTCTGCTCAAAGCGCTGCAAGATGGTTGATGCCGGTCAGTGGCTCGACGGCGCATACCGCATTGCCTGTGAAGAGGATGAAAGCGATAACAGTATAGCGGAAAACCACGAGCAGTGAAACACTGTGTATAACAGTCGGCTGTTGGTTAACACGGAATTTTTAATTGACAACATTTTATTCCTGCGGTATAAAAAAACAAAGTTAAATAATGCGTTACAAACCTGGCGGAGCATTCTATGGTCAAATCAGAGCTAATACAGAAACTGGCGGAAAAGGCAAGCATACAGCCGAAGATTGCTGAAATAGCTGTTAAGACCGTTTTTGACAGCATGATCGACGCCCTGAATAAAAATGACGGCATTGAGATCAGGGGCTTCGGCAGTTTTAAGGTGCGAAATTATGAAGGCAGACTGGGCAATCACCCCCGCACCGGCAATGAAATAACCATTACCCCCAAGCGCCGTCCTTTTTTTAAGGTCGGTAAGGAACTGCGCGAGCGGGTAAATGCTAAAGAAGAAAAGAAGATAACTGGTTCTGAATAATTTCAAAGCCACGAGCAATCAAATAAAAGAGTCAACGCAAGCCTTGCATGCACACGCATCAGGGCTTTTTTTGTAAATGAAAACATTCTCCGGGATAACCGGGAGCGCAATTATTATTATATGGCTCATCATGATGGGGCTGCTTGTTCAGCGAAGCTTCTTCGCTCCGGCACAGAACGCGCAGGTTCCGGCGGCAACCGTCCAGGCGCACGAAGACGCGGAGGAATGGGCGGGCATATATTTCAAGGATACCAAGGCTGGCTACACCCACACCAAACGGCAGAAGCTGCCTGGCGGTTATTCTTTCAGCGAAAAAGCGGTCATGGACCTGGTGATGATGGATGTGCCGCAGAAGCTTATTTCCTCGCTTACCGCTGAAACTGATAGCAATTTTCTGCTGCGAAAATTCACCTACAGCCTCTCCTCGGGCATTATTACATTTAAAGCGGACGGAACAGTGAGCGGCAAAACAATGCAGCTGAAAATCGAGAGCGGCGGAGCAGCGCAGAAAAAAACAGTGCAGCTCTCTCAGCCGCCCTCGCTTGCCGGAAGCATGAGATACGCCATGGCCAGGTCCGGACTGGCGCCCGGCACGGTGCTGCAGCGGACTGTTTTTGACCCGCTTACCATGAGCAACAGAATCATAGAGGCCACAGTGGAGGAGCTGGAAACAATTACCGTTTACGGACAGCAGCAGGCCTGCTTCCGCATCAGGGAATCGTTTAACGGAATCATTGTTTATTCATGGCTCAATCAGAAGGGGGAAACCGTTAAAGAAGAGAGCCCCATGGGCTTTGTCATGGTGCAGGAGCCCCGTGAGCTCGCCATCGCCGGAAAAAAAGACGGCAGAAAAATAGACATTCTGTCCGCAACCGGTATAGCCGCAGACCGGCCTGTTGCAGGAAAAAACTTAGCCTATCTGCGCCTGCGCCTGAAGCATGTCAACCTGGACGGGTTTTACCTTGACGGGGGCAGGCAGAAAAGAACCGGCGACATCGTGGAAATAACGCTTGAGAACCTGGAGAGTGCCCGTTCATATCAGCTGCCCTGTACTGACAAAAGGTTTGAAGAGTACCTCGAAGCGACGCCCTTTATTCAAAGCACTGATACAAACATTACGGCAATGGCGCAGCAGATCATCGGCGCTGACCGGGACGCGCGATCAGCAGCACGGAAAATCTGCCGATGGATGCAGGCCGGCATTGAAAAAATGCCGACCATGAGTGTTCCCAGTGCTGCCGAGGTGCTGCGCTCGCGGAGAGGGGACTGCAACGAGCACGCGGTGCTGTTTGCTGCATTGTGCCGGGCAGCAGGGATTCCCGCCCGCATCTGTGCCGGTATCGTATATTTAAATGGCAGCTTTTACTATCATGCCTGGAACGAAGTATATATTGACCGATGGATCAGCATTGATGCAACCAACAACCAGTTCCCTGCCGACGTCACCCATGTTAAATTCGTGGAAGGAGAACTTGAGCAGCAGATATTGATTCTGAAAATAGTGGGCAGAATGGCCATCGAGGTGCTGGAGTATTCATGATTACCCTGAGTCATCTTACCAAGCGCTTTAATTCACTGGTCGCCGTAAATGATGTATGCCTGGAAGTCGCGCAGGGCGAGCTGTTCGGCTTTCTCGGCCCCAACGGCGCCGGTAAAACAACCACCATCAAAATGATGGCAGGACTCATGCAGCCGACTTCAGGCTCTGTTGCCATCAGCTCCCGGGATATCGCCCAAGACCCGGAAGCGGCAAAACAGATTACCGGGTTCATACCGGACCGTCCCTATCTCTACGGCAAGCTTACCGCGCGTGAATTTTTGCACTTTATCAGCGGGCTCTACCGTGTTCCGCAAGCCGAGGCGGAGGAGCGCATCGCGCAGCTGCTTGAGCTGTTTAATCTTACGCAGTGGGCAGATGAGCTTATTGAGGGTTTCTCTCACGGCATGAAGCAGCGGCTGGTGATGTCTTCCGCCCTCATACACCGGCCCCGGGTGCTTATCGTCGACGAGCCCATGGTCGGGCTTGATCCGGCAGGCGCGAAACTGGTAAAGCGGATTTTCAAAGGCCTGTGCGAGGCCGGGGTAACGGTCTTTATGTCAACCCACACGCTCGAGATTGCCGAGGAGATGTGCGGCCGTATCGGCATCATACAGGACGGCCGGCTGATAGCCGCGGGCACCATAAAGGAGCTGCGGGAAATGTCCGGGGCAATGGGCAGGCGGCTTGAAGAAATATTTTTCAAGCTCACTGGCGAGCAGGAGATGGGCGCGTTGATTGAGGCGCTGAGGCTGTGACATGAACCAGGTGGCATGCCTGCTCTATCCAAAAATAACCGGCTTTAAAAACCGGCTCAGGGCTTATGATCGAGGTACGGTGACCAGGCTGATAGTGGGCATCGTGCTGGGACTTGGGTTCTGGGCAGGCATCTTTGCCGTATTCTACCGGGTACTGACATATCTTACCGGCATTGCAGGGCTTGGCGATATCCTCGCGGCAAAGCTGCTCTCCATGGTTTTTTTGACATTCTTTTCCCTGCTCATATTCAGCAATATCATCACCGCGCTGTCATCGTATTTCATGTCCGAGGAACTGCAGCTCATAATGTCGTCGCCGATCAAGGTTGCGAGCCTGTATCTGACAAAGTTTATTGAAACCACGGTCAACAGCTCCTGGATGGTGCTGCTGTTCAGCCTGCCGGTTTTTCTTTCCTATGGCATCGCCTATCATCAGGGCCCGCTCTATTATTGCGCGCTGCCCGCTGCCGTCATCCCGTTTATTATCGTAAGCGCTGCGCTTGGCATCGGGATTGCGCTGGGGCTGACCATGGTTTTTCCGGCAAGACGAATCAGGGACATCATGGTGCTCCTGTCGCTGCTGCTGGGCATCGGGCTGTACTGCATGTTTCGCTATCTGCAGCCCGAAAAGCTGGTTGACCCGGAATCCTTCCGCACCGTGGTAGAATATTTCGCTTCCATAGAAGCGCCGACATCAGCGTTTCTGCCCAGCCAGTGGGCGACTGACGCGGTCTCGGCACTGCTCTTTAGCGCGCGAAACGGCGCTCTGTTCAACCTGCTTTTGCTGTGGAGCACCGGGTTGGCCGGCATCGTCATCCTGCAGCGGCTTTTTGAAGCCGTTTATTTTACCGCATGGACCAAATCCCAGGAGGCAGGCTCTGCCCGGCTGGCCAAACATACCACGATAAAAAATATGCTGGAGCGAGCCCTTGCACGGCTTTGCCCTCAATCCCGGGCGCTGATCATAAAGGACCTGTTCTGTTTTTTGCGTGATTCGTCCCAGTGGTCGCAGCTTTTTGTGCTCTCCGCCATTATTTTCATATATCTCTACAATATCAGCGTGCTGCCGCTGGAAAAGAGCCCGTTTCCGACTATTTACTTGCAGAACTTCATATCGTTTCTGAACCTCGGTCTGGCCGGTTTCACCCTCGCGGCCGTGGCGGTGCGCTTTGCGTTCCCGGCGATCAGCATTGAAGGGGAGTCGTTCTGGATAATAAAATCAGCGCCGTTCAGCATCCGGAAGTTTATGTGGTGTAAATTCTGGCTCAACTGCCTGTTTCTGCTGGTGCTGGCTGAAGTGCTTATTATCAGCTCTAATTATCTGCTGCGGGTGGACCGGTTTATGATGCTGGTGTCTTCAATCACCATTGCCATCATGTGCTTCGGCATAACCAGCCTGAGCATCGGCTGCGGCGCTGCCTATCCCCGTTTTGATGTTGAAAACAAGGCGCAGATACCGACTGGTTTCGGCGGCCTGATCTACATGATACTGGCAATATTTTTTATCGGGATAGTTATCGTGCTTGAGGCGGGGCCGGTCTACATGGTGCTTATGGCGCAGCTGCACAGGAGCAGCCTGCAAACGCCGCAGCTGGTAAGAATATGCATCGCCTTCGCGGCCGTGCTGGTGATAAATGCCCTTGTTTTCTTTGTGCCGATGAAAATAGGAATCCGGAAATTATCTGAGCTGGAGAAATTTTAGATCCTTGCGGTTGCGCAGAACGCGTTTGAGCTGCGTAAAAGACGCCTTCATATCAGCAGGCGCCGCATTTTCAAGTTCCGCCAGAAGGGCGCTGACGTCGCCTGCAAGCGACCCGGATAGAGAGAGCGTTTTGCCGGACAGCGCGGACTCAATTGCGGGCATGCATCTGTCCAGGAGGGTAAGGCAGCGGCCACGCAAATCATTGCGCTTCTCAAACATCGCTGTGAGCGCGGGCCCGAGCGTGTAATAGAGCGCTATCAGCTCCCGGCCGTCACGGGACGCGCTGAGCATGCTGTCCCGGAATTTTCTCAGCACGGGAAGATACATCCTGCCGGGCATGTTTTTGAGAAGCGCGGCAGCCGGGCAGGAACTGTTGTCGCTGCGGGGCTCCAGGGCAATGTCCCGCGCAATGCTTTCACCGGCCAATATCTGCACCCCCGAAAGTGTCACCGTGTGATAACCTTCCGCGGATATATCAACCGTGTGCGTGCCGGATGGCATCAGCAGCAGATAATAGCCCTCCGCGCTTATGCAGGTGCTGCCGCAGGAAGAAGAGACCTGGACCGCGTCAAGCGGCTGGCCGGTATCTTCAGACGTGATGACGCCGTTCAAAAGGCCGCTGCCTGCCGCTGAATACTGGTAAAGCCCGCTGGTGGTTCCGGCGACAATCGTTGTCGAAGGAATGACCGGCTGCTGTACTGCGCGTGTTCGCAGCGGGAATAATCCCGAAGCGTCGCCCAGCCAGGCAACATCATAGACCAGATAATCAGACAACCCGATGAGGGTCCAGTAATTCCCCCGGTTAAGTGTTGCGAAAATGCCGCCGTAAAATGAGGCGGCATATACCATGTCACTGCTGGCGGGATCGATCTGCAGCGCCGTGATGGCGTATTCGACCGGCAGTCCGCTGACCGTCTTTGCCCAGGTAGCGCCGCCGTCCGCGCTCCTGAAAATACCGGCATAGGCGCAATCGCTGCCGCCGCATCCAACGTAGATGATGTCCGGATCGGAAGGGCTTATCGCAATGCTGTTTACCACGACGTTCTGCAGTGACGTCGGGCTCCAGGTAGCGCCGCCGTCCGTGCTGGTGAAAAGCCCCCCGGGGGCAACCGGGGCGTAAAAACTGCCGGTGCCGGCAAACATAACCTGCGGGTTTGACGGATGAATGGCGACCGTGTTGACCGGAACTAATGTCTCAAGGACAGTGCCAAAGGATGCGCCGCTGTCGCTGCTTTTGATAACTTCCCCCCGGTCGCCGGCATAGAAATAGACACCGGCAAGCACCAGCGCCGGGTCAAGCGCTGAAACGGCAATTGCGGCAAGATCGTGCGCTTCAGGACGAACAGAGAGCGGGCTGTAGACCCAGGTTTTTCCGCGATCCGCACTGGCGCCGAATTTCTGGTCAAAACCGGCATAGATGATGTCTTCATAGAGCGGATGAAAAGAGACCGCCTCGGAATGACCGTCGTTAATGAGGTCCCAGCGCAGTGACTGATTGCGCAGGTATAACCCGGATAGCGTTCCCGCAAGGAGCATGCCATCATTAGCCGGGGAAATGGCAATGGAGTAAATCTGATTTGCCTGTATTCCGGCGTTTAGTTCCTGCCAGGACACGGCAGCGTCCGTACTTTTGAAAACGCCGCGATTGACATCACCTCCGTAAAGCAGACCGGCGCTGTCAGAATCAGCAGCCAGGCTCAAAAAAATATTGGCCGCAGGCTGATAAATCCAGGTGCTGCCGCGGTCAGTGCTTTTTGCGGTAGTGCCGGAAAGCCCGGCATAGAGGGTGTCCGGCTGTGACGGCGGTATGCACAGCGCGCGGCAGCGTTCAGCAGGCTGCAGCGGCGACCAGCCGGTTGCCGCTGCGGGGCCGTCCTGCTTGCGGATGACGCCGAGCTCTCCCGCGGCAAAAACGGTCAGGCCCTGCTGCGGGTGAACTATAATCTCGTCGAGATACCAGCCAATATCCCAGTGTTGCCAGGTTGTGCCCGCATCATTAGTAACGTATACCATGCCCTGCGGTGTGCCCAGCATGACGCCGGATACCGCCCAGATTTCCCCGGCCTGCAGGGGGTTGACAGCAAGCTTGCGTACCGTGCAGCCGGCACTGAGTGAGGTTTTACGCCACTGCCGACCGCTGCTGGCGGTTTTAAAAACCGCCCCTTCATCATCAGAGCCGTCAGGGCCGCCGGTGGCGGCATAAACCGTATTGCCCGATACATCAAGCAAATCGACCTTTACGCTGTAACAGAACCGTTTTTCCTTCTCCGCAAAATAAAATGTGGTCCAGGTTGCGCCGTTGTCACGGGTAACGGAAATGAACTGGCTGTGCGCAATCCAGACCGTGCCGGGATTGTTCGGGTCATAGCAGATGTCATAGACTTCCGTATCACGGAATCCCGGGACAGCGCTCCAGGATTTGCCGTAATCAGAGGATTTAAAAAGTCCGCCGCCCAGATAGCTGCCGGCAAGAAGCCGGGAGCCGTCAAAAGGGTCAATGGCAATTGCTTCAATTTGGCCTCCGTACAGGCCGAGATCCCTCCAGGGAGAATCTTCTTGAGTTTTGACGTCACGCGGGTTAGATAATAGATAAAGGATGAGAACAGTAAAAAAACTCAGCAGGCTGCGGGTGCGGGTCTTTTGTTTCATGGCGCGATGAAATGGTGACACGCTGAATTACCAGTGGTTGTGTGCACTGATTATGTATGTCCGGTTTCTGCTATACTATAAATATATACAGGGTTGCAACATTTTTTAGAATAAAATAATCTTTAATCCAGGAAAGACGGAAATAAAGTTAACCGAAAAGACTAAAAAGAAGAATAGAAGATTCAATCTGGAACTCGATTCGACTGAGCTCGTCGCAGGCAGGAACTCACAAAGATATAAACTAGCCAAAGATATTTGAAATTTGTTGTTAGGCTTCTGGTTCATTTGTTCGGGCTAAGTGCTCGCAGGAAATGCTGCTTGATTTTGCCAGAGCCTTCGCTCGCACCGCCCGTAACTGCTCTCACCAAAAGCCTAACGATACAAAAGGTGAGAGCAAAATTATCAGATTAAGCTATGCGCCTAAAAAGAAGAATAGAAGATTTAATCTGGAACTCGATTCGACTGTCTTCGACGTTGAGCCTTTCGGCCACGAGCTCAAGGTCGAGTGGCTCAGACGAAACGAGCTCATCGAAGTCAGGAAACCAGAAAGATAAAAACTAAGAATGAAAGAAATAAAAAACCAGTTTGTAACCGGCCGCGCTGTCACACCTGAGCGCCTCCTGGCGCTTGAGGCACAGCAGGCGCAGGCCCTGTTTAATGAGCTGCCGCTTGAAGAAAAGATCGGTCTGGTGCTCAGCGCGCCCTGGACGCAGCGGCAGAAGCTGATTGTTCTTGCTGTAAACCCTGAAGAGCTGGTGCAGGCGCTGCCGGAGGATGAAATCTACTGGACCGTTAAGGAGATCGGCCCGGATGACGCGCTGCCCATTATTTCGCGTCTGTCCTTTGACCAGCTGCAGTATATTATCGATGTCGACTGCTGGAACAAAGATTTGATCGACATGGCGGCCGTTACTCAATGGCTCAGAATGATGCTGCGCTGCCGGGAAGAAAATGTGCTGGAATGGGTCACCAGGACTGACGAAGGTTTCCTTAATTTTGCCTTTAAGAAGCTGTTTACTGTTTTTCGGCTGAGCGATGATATTGATCTGGCGGAGGCTTCTGACCTGATGCCGACATGGACCATTGACGGCATGTATTATTTTAAGTTTACAGACGATGAAGCCCGCATGGTGTCAATCCCGTTTCTTCACCTGCTGTATAAAACCGACAGCACGTATTTTTATTATCTAATGGAAAATACCCGCTGGGTTTCGGCAATAGAGCTGGAGGAGGATGTGCTGCGCGTGCGCCAGTGGAGGATGGCTGAGCAGGGGTTCCCGGAGCAGGATGAAGCCGGATCGATTTATCAGTATTTGAGCGCGGATGAGATTCAGGCGCTGCTGGATCGCAATGAGAAAGATGCGCGGGCAGCTGCGGAATCCCCGTCTTTGCTTCCGCGGCTTCGATACCGATTTACTATGAGAAAACCGCCTCTTTTTGTGCATGCCGTGCTGCAAAACATGGCTGACATGCAGTCCGCAGAAAATGTCCAGCGTGAAATAATCAGCCTTACCAACAGGGTCATGATTGCCGATTGCGAAGCAGTGCGGGAAGCTGCGGATAAGGAAAAAGCATTCAATAAGGTGCTTGGCTATATAAATATCTCGCTTGAGCTTTTAGGCAACCGGGATACTGAGACTGCAGTCCGGCTTATGGAGAAAGTGCCTATGCACTTTTTATTTCGGGCCGGCTACAGCCGGGCGCTGTACCTGAAAAAGAACGCGAAGCTTTTTTACGCAGAGCTGCGGCGGAAAAGAGCGCTGCTGCCCACTGACTTTTTTGCGTCCCCCTGGGATGAAACAATTGCCGGCCTCCTTATGAACCGGCCGCTCTTTTTTGCGGGCGCCATTGACAGCAGCAGCAGCTTTCGTGAATTCGAGACCGCGGATGATATACAGACGGCAGAAAATGTTCTGGATATTGCGAAAGCAATTACGCTGGTGCTGTTTGACTGCTTTAATTTGAAAGAGCCGGAAGCTTCCGCAGGCAGCGCAACAGAAGCAGCTGAAGAACGCGACCTGCCCAGGGCGCAGCAGCTGTTTATGACCGTCCTGGCTCGCCACATTCTTTACGGAACAACAGAGCTTGCGCCCCTAACTGCCAAGGAGCTGGCAATGTTTCTGGGCACGGTCTTCAGCGCCGGGCAGAAGAATGGGGCCGGCTCAGCAGCGCTGAACAGCAATTTGCTGCCGGACACGCTGAACTGGCTGCGCGAGCAGTACCGCATTACTGAAAGCACTCTGCCGCCGCTGCGGGCTTTTGTGCAGCATTGTTTTGATGTGCTGGAAGAAGAGTGCGGGGCACTGGCGGGGGCGCGTGAGATCGATACCCGCTATGTAAGCGTCTTTTTATTCAGCAACTGAATCCTGCGCCTGTTGCTATACCCGCGCTGGCGCCGGCAGAAGCGCCTGGCAGGCTTAAAAATATCTTTGAAAAGAAATGAATTTGGTGTTATTCTGTTGCATATAAACAGAACTCACGATAATACGGAGAAATCAATTATAACATAATAGAGGAGGTGTAATTATGTCGCTGAAGGAAATACCCCAAATAGCCGCAACATTACAAGTAGCCCTGTATCTATCACACACGGTCCCCGAGTATAAAAAACTCTCTCTGGATGCGCGCAGAAAAAAAGTAGAAGAAGACTATTTTATATCGCTCAAGATTGCAGACGTGATTTTTGAAGAAGCAAGGCGCAAAAAACTGCCGCCGCGACAGGAGCGGATAGCAAAGAAATATATTTAAATTCAACTGCTGCCCTGCGGGCGCAGCCTTCCTGTTATATAAATGAGGACAGTACCTGCTGTCCTCATTTATATTTTATGCAAAGTGCGAAGCCGTGTATTCGAACATACTCTACTTCATCGTTGTCCTGCTGATTTTTACCGGATACAGCCAGCCGGAGCGCGCGCATTTCTTCCCGGACGCGGATGCCGCCGGCATTGGCGTTCTCGGCATACTCTTTTATCTGTATGTCAGAAATCGGTTCGAGTTCTTCGGCCGGCGCTGCGCTCTGGACAGACACGCTTGTGCTTCCCGGCATGCCGCGCTGGTAAACAGCAGCGCAATATTTGCCATACTGACATACGCGCTGTTTATCTATGTCTTTGATTTCAAGCTGCTTTTGGCACAGGCGCCGCTGATCAGCGGCAGCGCGTTTATCACCAATCTGCTCGGAATCACTCCTTTTTTGCTGCTGCTGATAATTGTCTGGCTGTGCGCGTTCCCCACATACCGGCAGTTCTGCAGCCCCGGCATGGAAACGCCGGAATATCTGCTGTCCCACCTTAAGATTAACAGCACGGTCCTTCTTCCGTGGCTATTCGTGTCTTTATTGACAGACATTATAAGCTTTGTTTACGCTGATTTTTACCGCACTCTGGAACAGTTTCCGCTTTCCGGGGTGCTGCTTTTTTCAGCGCTGCTCGCACTACTTGCCGCGTATCTTCCATATGTGGTGGTGCGGCTGTGGGATTGCCGGCCGCTTCCGCCGGGGCCGCTGCGCGCGCGGCTTGAAAGTTTTTGCAGGAATGCGCGGTTCTCGTACGCTGATATACTGCTGTGGAACCTGTTCTCCGGCCGGCTTATCACTGCCGGGGTAATCGGTTTTGTAAAAAATGTCCGCTACATTCTGATCAGCCCGGCACTCATTCAGATACTGGACGACGCTGAGCTGGAAGCTGTCGTGGCCCACGAGATCGGGCATGTTAAATACCGTCATATGCTCTATTATATCCTTATTATCGCCGGTTATGCAGTGGTCTCCTACGAGCTGTTTGACATCATGACCTACCGGCTTCTCTCCCTGGATGTTTTAGTCACCATGATAGCGGCGGGAGCCGCATACGCGAATAGCACGGTTTCGATAGCGCTGACGGCCATGCCGGTTGTCTGCTTCATACTCTATTTTCGATTCTGCTTCGGCTATTTTTCCCGCAACTTCGAGCGCCAGGCTGATGCGTATGCCCTGCAGCTGACGGGAAGCAGCAGCGGCATAATCCAGTCACTTGAAAAAATAGCCCGCAGCGGCTCACAGGAACGAAACGAGCGCAACTGGCATCACTTCGGTATTGCCGAACGGGTGCAGTTTCTCGAGCGCTGCGAGCGCGAGCCGGCGCTCGCGCGCGGCCATAACGCGAAAGTCGCGCGCATGATTGCGCTCTTTGCGGCGCTGTTCATCAGCGCCGGCGCCCTGTTGTACAGCACCGCTGACAATGTGCTGCTGCGTGACAAAATGGCTTTCGTGCAGAAAGTTTTAGAGAAGCAGGTCGAGTACCATCCCGCAGACCCCCAATACCGTTTTTCTCTCGGCAATGTCTACTACGAGCAGGGATCATTGCAGAAGGCTGAAGCCTGCTACCGGGAGTCGCTGGCCCTCAATCCGAACGATCCGGAGACATTGAACAATCTTGCCTGGCTGTATGCAACAACGAAGGATGCAGAGCTGAAAAAGCCCCGGGAGGCGCTGGAACTGTCCCTGCAGGCGGCCCGGCTTTCTCCGCAGCCGCACATACTTGATACCCTTGGTGAAAGCTATTTTGTGAACGGCCGCTATGAGGAGGCGATGAATGCGCTGGAACTGGCCCTTGCAGCCAAACCGGATAACCGCCCGTATTACGAAAAGCAGTTTAATAAATTTAAAAAATATATGGAGCAGGAGGAGCAGCGCAACCAGTACGGTGATGAGGAAGAATTTGACCCCGGTGCGCAGGAAATATGATCCCTTATCATCCGGAAATTATTAGCCACAGAAAGTCACGGATTTTCACGGAATATAAACCTTTAGAGCAACAAATGTTTTTGAGAAATACTTTCTGTGGGCTTCTGTGTTTTCTTAAACGCACATTGTGTTAGCCACGGAATGTCACAGATTTTCACCGAAGAAATGCCAGTAGAGCAGAAACGCTTAATAAAAAATAGTTTCTGTGTTATTCTATGATTTCTGTGGTTAGGCAATTAGGAGAAAGCGTATGCCGATTTATGAATATCAGTGCAATAAATGCAAGGCAGTTTTCGACCACGTGCTGCTGCGGCACGATGAGGTTTTCACGCCGCAATGCAAAAAGTGCAAGTCAACCCACGTGACTAAGCTTATATCGCGGACCCGTTATTTGTCCGGCCCGCGTGAAGATGGTCTGGCCGAAGCAGTGGAGAAGAGATTTATGAGCAAGATGGGCGACAATATATCGGACCGTATGAAGCAGGAAGTGAAACAGCTATCTAAGGTCGCTGCCAAGCGCGGGAAAAAGAGATTCTCCAAGATGATGGATACCGGGAAAAGTGATGCAGAAGATTATTAGAGTAAGCTGGAAAGTTAACTTTGTTGCAAAATATGCCAATATATTGTTTAATATGGTAAAGAATGAATCATATTTAATTAGAAATGCTAATGCAAAGAAAGTTAGAAATTAATTCATTCTGATTATTGACAGGCTTTATTGATTATGGTCTAATGATACCAACTTGGCAGTCTATCAAAAGTGATTTTGTTGTCTAAAGATGTGCATATTTATTTAAAATCTAACAGGGAGTATTTATTTTATGAAAAGAAAAAAAATATTTTTTGCCTTAGCTGCTATATCTCTATTGATACTTTGTGCAGCGAATAGTTATGCAGCTAATGGCTGACTTTGGTATAAAAGCGTACACCCTTGATTGAGCGTATATGGTCTGGTTTTGCCTTGGGTGTGAACACGCTGTGCCTTCTCAAATTTGTTTTGCTTTTTATTGTTTTATAATACTGAA
>Ga0172375_10002771_pt1 | contig 27087 bp, 20 predicted proteins | sample LakKiv1m_FD_114537 | JGI IMG/M metagenome (GOLD analysis project Ga0172375, IMG submission 114537) | Freshwater microbial communities from Kabuno Bay, South-Kivu, Congo - kab_092012_11.1m | ecosystem: Environmental > Aquatic > Freshwater > Lake | place: Democratic Republic of the Congo...
CATTCAGCAACGACCTGAATATAAAAATAATAGCCCCTAACAAGCCGGCAAAGAAAAAAGGGCCTTTATTCTACTTTTTTGTTCTTTTAATCTGGCTCATAGCAGGGGCCTTATTAGCCTTTTCAGTTTTTATATCTATCAGGTATAAGAAACTAACAGATATGCGCAGGGATAATCCAAAAGAATTTATAAAAGAGGTTTATGATTCTTTGTGCCGGGGTTTCAGGATATACGGTATGCCGCGGCCAGGTTACATGGCATACAGGGAATTTTGTAATATTTTAATTGTAGAGGGCAGGCATGCCTGCCCTCTACCTGTTGAGCCTGTCAAGGCTTTGACAGAAGGATTCATGGAGGCGCGTTTTTCAACTCACGAAATATCTGAAGAGCATATTAAGAATGCCATCGGATTATTTCGCGAAGCCAAAGATATTATTTTGCAGTCCGAGGGCAGAAATCTTTTCTGGAAAAATATCCTGTTCAGGCTCTATGTATTAGATGTTACGCTTATTCCTTAATACCTCACCCTGTCCCGCTGCGTCGGCGGGCAAAGCCCGCCGACGCAGCGGGACAGGGTTTACCAAAAGTTGCTGAGCATCTTGACTTTGTCATTAATTTGCTGTATTATGCATCAATAAAAAAAGGTCCCTCGCGACAATATGCAGACATAGGGTCGCTCGGGATCAATTTTTGCTTCGCAAAAATTGGGAGGTTTTAAATGGGAGAGTGGGTTGGCAGGGGCAGGAAGGCGAGGAGATGTTATGGTTTTGACGAGATAGCACTTGTGCCGGGCGCTGTTACAGTAAATCCCAAAGAGGTGGATCCGAGCTGGGAACTGGCAGGCAAGAGATATAAAGTTCCTATACTTGCTGCTGCGATGGATGGGGTTGTGGACGTGAATTTCGCAGTAGCTATGTCTAAGCTTGGCGGCATAGCTGTGTTGAATCTGAACGGCGTGCAGACGCGTTACGAGGATCCTGGTGAAGTGCTTGAAAAGATATCACGAGCAAATCCTGAGGAAGCCACAAAATTAGTCCAGTCGCTTTATTTAAAGCCTATACAGGAAAAGCTTATAGCGAAAAGGATAAAAGAGATTAAAGCCAAGAAAGGCGTAGCTGTGGTAAGCTCTATCCCGCAGGACGCAGAAAAGTTTGGCAGGATAGCTGAAGCATCAGGCGCGGATATTTTTGTGATCCAGTCCACTGTTATCAGCGTGAAACATATTTCCAGCGAGTATAAAGTAGTGGATCTCGCTAAATTTATAAAATCAATAAAAATACCCGTAATACTGGGAAATTGTGTTACATATTCTGTGGCCCTGGAACTGATGGAGGCAGGGCCAAGCGCCATCCTTGTCGGCATAGGGCCTGGGGCAGCCTGTACCACCCGGGGCGTCCTCGGCATAGGCGTGCCTCAGGTAACAGCGACTTCAGACGTTGCAGCTGCCAGAGATTTTTATTATAAGAAGACTGCTAAGTATATACCTATTATTACAGACGGAGGGATGGATTCTGGCGGTGATATATGCAAGGCGTTTGCGTGCGGGGCTGACGCAGTAATGGTAGGTTCAGCTTTTGCCAGGGCTAAAGAGGCGCCCGGTAAGGGTTATCACTGGGGCATGGCAACGCCTCACGCTAATCTGCCGCGAGGAACCAGGATTCATGTCGGGACAACTGGCACGCTGGAAGAGATACTTCTCGGGCCCGCAAGGCTTGACGATGGCTCTCAGAATTTAGTAGGCGCGCTTATGACTTCAATGGGAAATCTTGGCGCAAAAAATATAAGAGAGATGCAGTTGACAGATATTATTATCGCCCCATCTATTAAGACCGAAGGCAAAATTATGCAAAGGGTCCAGAGGGTGGGGATGGGGAAATAATTGCAGGTTACAAGTTACAGGTTGCAGGTCACAAGTGGCAGGTTTTAGTTGCAGGCAACAGATTGCAGGTATCAGGTAAAAGATAAGCCCATATTAAACAGCGTGTTTTGGAAATTTGCTTTTACCTGTTACCTGTGACTTGCAACCTGATACCTATTAACCTGTAACCTGTTACTTGATACTGAATATATTTTTTAAATATGCTTCACTCCGATTTCGTCCACTTACACGTTCACACGCAATACAGCCTGCTTGACGGCGCCTGTTTAATCCCAAAGCTTACAGATCTCGCAAGGCGCATGAAAATGCCTGCCTGCGCAATAACAGACCACGGCAACATGTTCGGCGCAATAGAGTTTTATCAATCTTGCATAGCAAATGGGATAAAACCCATAATAGGATCAGAGGTTTATATTGCCCCTAAAGGCAGGTTTGAAAAGACCTATTCGCAGGGAGAAGAGACAGCAAATCACCTGATACTTTTGGCTAAGGATGAGGCCGGGTATAAAAATTTGATGAAGCTGGTTTCCATAGGTTACCTAGAAGGGTTTTATTATAAGCCGAGGATTGACAAAGAGGCGCTGGCGCAGTGCTCGGAAGGCCTGATAGCGCTTTCAAGCTGCCTCAAGGGCGAAATCCCCCGCTTAGCAATAAGCCATAAAGAGGAAAGGCTTAAGCAGCTTGCAGCCGAATACAGGGATATTATGGGGAAGGATAATTTTTATTTTGAGCTGCAGGATAATTCAATCCCTGAACAGAGAGAGGTAAGCAGAGAGCTTATAAGACTGGGCAAAGAACTGGGCATAGGCCTTGTAGCCACTAATGACGTGCACTACCTTACAAGAGACAGCGCAAAGGCTCACGAAACCCTTCTGTGCATACAAACCCAGACTACGCTCGATGACCCTAATCACATGAGGCTTCAGACAGACCAGTTTTATTTTAAATCCACAGAGGAGATGAAGGCCCTTTTTAAAGATACCCCTGAGGCAATATATAACACGATAAAAATAGCTGAGAAGTGCAATCTGGAGCTGGATTTTAAGAAGACCTTTCTCCCTCATTACGTGGTGCCGCAGGGAATGACCCGTGAAAAATATATTAAAGATCTGTGCGAAGAGGGGCTTGGTTTGAAATACAAAGAGGTTACGCGAGAGATAAAAGAAAGGGTTGAAAATGAAATCAAGGTAATAAGCAAGGCAGGTTACACCAGCTATTTTCTGATAGTCTGGGATTTTGTTAATTACGCGAAATCAAAAGGCATTGCAGTGGGGCCAGGGAGAGGCTCTGCCGCCGGGAGCATAGTGAGCTATCTCCTTGGCATAACAGATATTGACCCGCTTAGATACAATCTTCTATTTGAAAGATTTTTGAATTCAGAACGTGTCAGCATGCCTGATATAGATATAGATTTTTGTTATGAAAGAAGAGGCGAGGTCATAGAGTATGTAATTCAGAAATACGGCAAGGATAATGTGGCTCAAATCATAACATTTGGGACCATGGCGGCAAGGGCTGTTATAAGGGATGTGGGAAGGGCAATGAACTTTCCATACGCTGACGTGGATAAAATCGCGAAACTTGTCCCTACTGACCTCGATATGACACTGGAGCTTGCGCTGGAAAAAGAGCCGGAACTCGCGAGGCTTTATAAAGAAGATTCAAAAATAAGAGAGCTTATAGATGACTCTAAAAGGCTTGAAGGCCTTACGCGCCACGCGTCCACACACGCGGCAGGCGTTGTCATAAGCCAAGACCTGCTGACAAGCCATGTCCCGCTTTTTAAAACAACTGATGGCCAGATCTCCACAGGATACGCGATGGGTTCGCTTGAAAAGATAGGGCTTCTAAAAATGGATTTCCTGGGACTCAGGACGCTGACTGTTATTCAGGAGGCGCTTAAAATAATAAACAGGGTAAACGGGATAAGCCTTAAGTCGAAAGATATCCCGATGGATGATCCTAAGACGTATAAGCTTTTGAACGAGGCAGAGTCTTCAGGCGTATTCCAGTTAGAAAGTTCAGGCATGAGAGACCTGTTGAGGAAGCTAAAAGCGGAAAAGTTTGAGGATATAATAGCGCTCCTCGCCCTATACAGGCCAGGCCCTATAGGGAGCGGGATGCTTGACGATTATATGAAGCGCAAGCACGGTAAAGTGGATGTGAGATATGACCATCCGCTTCTTGAGGCAAGCCTGAAAGAGACTTATGGCATTATTGTCTATCAGGAGCAGGTAATGATGATAGTGTCTAAGCTTGCGGGTTTTTCTCTGGCTCAGGCGGATATTTTAAGGCGGGCCATAGGCAAAAAGACCCCTGAAATAATGGAGCAGCAGAGAAAGGCATTTGTGGACGGGGCTGTTAAAAACAAGATTGACAGGAGGATCGCGGAAAAGATATTTACCCTGATAGAGCACTTTGCTGGTTATGGTTTTAATAAAAGCCATTCAGCAGCATATGCGATGATTTCATACAGGACAGCCTATCTCAAGGCCAACTATCCAGTTGAGTTTATGACAGCGCTTCTGACAAGTGAAAAAGACAATACTGATAAGATAGTTGAATATATTGATGAGGCGGAGCGAATGGGTATAAAGATACTGCCGCCGGATGTTAACGAGAGCTACGCGAGTTTCACAATGATTAGTAAGAACGAGATAAGATTTGGCCTCGGGGCTGTCAAAAACGTGGGGACAGGGGCGATAGAATCTATAATAGAGGCGAGGAAAAAATACGGCCGTTTCTCGACTCTTTATGAGTTTTGCGAAAAGACAGACTCAAGGCTTGTGAACAAGAAGGTCATGGAAAGCCTGATTAAATGCGGGGCGTTCGACAGCCTGGGGTTAAAGAGGTCTCAGATGATGACGATGCTGGCTGAGACAATGGACGCGGCGAGCGTGGCGCACAAAGAGTCAGCCATAGGCCAGATGACCCTCTTCGCGGAATCCGCTTCTATGCCTAAGGCGCCTGATATCAAAGAGTGGCCTGAAAACCAGCTTTTAAATTTTGAAAAAGAGATGATAGGGTTTTATATAACGGGCCATCCGCTTGCCAAATATGAGAAAATACTTAAGGAATATTCTACCAGCCAGAGCGCAGGACTAAAGGACATAGGAGATGACCAGAAGGTTTGGTTTGGAGGCATAATAAACAAGATAAAGAATACAGTCACAAAGCGTTCTGGAGAGAAAATGGCTATAATGATGGTAGAGGATATGGAAGGCAGCGTGGAGGCTCTTGTTTTTCCGAACGCGTATAAAAATGTTTCCAGATACATAGTGCCTAACGCAGCGGTTTTTATAAACGGAAGGCTAAGCCTTAAAGAGGATCGGCCTAAGATAATAGTGGAAGAGATAATGCCTATAACTGACGCGAGAAAAAGATTTACCCAGTCGGTTTCAATAAATTTTTTATCGCAGGCTATTGATGAGGAGCTGTTTGAAAGGTTGAGAAATGTGTTTAGCAGGTATCAGGGCGACACGCCTGTCTATCTGAATTTTTCTACAAAGGAAAAGGATTCTTATCGAGTGCTTGTGGACAGAAAACTGTTTATAAGCCCTACCAATGAGCTTGCCAGCGAACTGGAATCTCTTATCGGCCGCGAGCATATAAAATTCGAAAAAACGCCATAATTAAGTTGACAGTTATTGAATTTATGATATACTATTATAAAATATTATAAAAGTATTAAATATATTAAAACGATAAATTTTATATCTTTAGGAGGATTAAAAATGAGACATATTAGCTTAAAAAATAAGGCTATTTCAATAGTTATCGTTTATCTATTTTTGTTTAATTCTGTATCTTATGGAATAGATTTTACATCAGGAGTGGGCTGTAAGCAAATATCAAAGTCAGGTCTCAGGACACCTATAATGACAGGTGTAAAACAAGGCTTAGGAAGACTTGATACTGCAGTAAGAGGCGCTATAGGAGGATATATAAATGCAGCAGAACATGATAGATTGCGTGAATGGTTGAGAAAAACGAATGCAAGAAGAGAGGAATATAGAGCAAGAAAATTAGAGGATGGCTTATATGCAGGATATGTAAAACGTTATAGTAGCGTCTCAGTGTTATTCCGCAAGAGATTGCCCATTGATATGTTCGGTAAACTTTCACTGGAAGATAGACAAGGAACAGCAAAAGAAATTTATCAGGAAGCTGCAGAAGGAACAACGAAAGCAGAAATTTACATCGTACCTAATATGTATAAAGAGACTGGAATTGCAGGACATTGGGCGCTAAGAGATGGTATTATATATGTCGATAAAGATATATTTGAACGCTATGGAGAAGCTGTTGTAAACCATGAAATAGATGAGCTTATTGCTACAAGAAAAGAGGCTATAAAAAGAAAGATCAGTTTTCAAGATATGGTTGAATGGTTAGACTCTGGGGGTGAAACTGAAGATGTAAGAAAGTTTTTGACTAAAATTCATAAAGGTGCGTATGATATCACAGCGCTTGGCATAGAACTTGTTCCTGATGATAAAGTTATGTTAAATAGGGTAATAGCTGAAGTCTCTGCTAAGATTGCAGAAGATTTTGCTAGAGTGGAGGTTCAACCTAATAGTCAATATGAGAAGGACTTAGTTGTTTTATTAGAGATTGTGGTAAATTTTTTAGAAACATCGGATAATGCATATGATTTATTATCGGTTTTTCAAAGCGCATTTTTTGCGAAAGCGCCAAAGAAATCAGAAAGAAGATTTCTAGGAGATAGAATAGAAAGAGCAGAGGGTCTTATTGGCTTTTCTAAGCATCGCGCTTCCCAACCTGATAGGCGCGGAGATGCAAAATATCATAAAGATGCATTGTTAGTTTCTATGACAAGTAAAATATGGGATTTAGTCAGGGTAGGCAATACTAAAGGAGGCGTATTGGCTATTAAATATATAACAAGCATTTTATTGGAGCAGAAAAATATAGCCAGCTTGTCTTGGCTCCTGGATGATAATCAAAAAAATTTAGATTTTTTAAATGCCCATAAGCCTACAGCAAGATTTGAAATAGAACGCAGGGAACAAATAGTTTCAATATTGAGCAATGCAATATCAGCGCTTCAAAGGCCTGTCCGAGGGGCAATAGATTTTAATAAGATTTCTACTAGAATAGATAGGTGCACTGATTGGGTGCCTAATAGGGAATCTACGAGAATCGATTATAGGACATGGCATGTTTTTTCTTTTCCAAGAGGTTCAGAAGAAGTAAGTGTATCATCTGCCTTAAAAGCAGAAGGGGCAGATGATTATATAATTTCTATTAAATTTGGAGATATAGAGGTGGGCGGAGAAATAAAATATAGGCCATCACCTTTTGATAGAAGAAGTTTGAGCGAACTTATTAAAATTGACTTTATGTACTCGCTTCTTATCCTGAGCAGATTGCATGCTGGAGTGTCAGGGTATGATACATTAGATATAAAAACAGCTGTAGAAATAGCGGCTAATATGGCCCTTCATATTCAGTCTGCGCCTTCCTGGTATATGGATGAAAAGTTTGTAGCAGGCGCGCAATACGCAGCATCTTATCAAAGAATGAAACAGCTCTTAGGCAATAGTGACGCCCGAGCGGTTGAATTACTATTATTATTTTTACATTTCTTTCCTGTTGGGACTCAAGCCCATCATTCAGCCTCTGTTGCTTTGGATGTCCCAGGACAGGGGTACAGATCTGCTTCATTATTAGGTGTGAGTTTTGGGACTTATAGGATAGAATCTACGATTATAGATATGTTAAACTGGTTTAGGGCTGGGCTAAATGATGAAAGATTGAAGCGCATATTAGCTTCGGATAGTTTAGAAATGGATGTTATGATTCAGCCTGATACAAGACAGGTTGCTGTAAAATTTAGAAGAGCTATGAAAGCAGCTGATTTAATGACAGCAGGAGCTGATACAGCCACGCAGCTTTAATCAATTCTTATCAGCCTACTACCAATCCATCCTCATACCATAATCTAACCTGATAGTATAGGGATTTTTGTTTGCGCGGAGCTTCCTTCGGCTTCGTCCCTCGACAAGCTCGGGGCTCCGCTCAGGACAAGTCGCTCCGCTACTCTATAATCTTTTGGAGTAGCGAAGCGAACGAAGTGAGCTTCGCGCTAACTTGACATTCTAACATTGTTAGAATGTAAAGTTACGTCAGTTTTTATTTGACAACAGCTCTCCAACCTGTTACACTACCCATTGTATTTACAATAGATATAAAAATTGAAATCCCTTGCGTCAGCATTGTTAAATGCTGGACACTCGGGATCAAATTTTGTTTCATCCCGCCCTTTTGGGCGGACATATTAGAAAAACTCGCTAAAAGGGCGGGGTTTCACAAAATTTGGAAGAATGCAATATAACAGGAAATTTTAAAATTAAATGGAAGCAATTGTCCCTCGCGTCAGCATTGTTAAATGCTGGACGCTCGGGATCAAATTTTGTTTCACAAAATTTGGGAGGCATGTATGGGCAAGAGCATGACTAAAAAAGATATTGTGATGAAGATCGCGGCTGACACCAACATCAAGCAGATTGATGTCAAAAAGGTTGTGCAGATGACTTTTGATGTTATAGTCGATGCGCTGACAAGAGGCGAGAAGATAGAGCTTAGGAATTTCGGGGTATTCAAGACTAAATCAAGGAAAGGCAGGATGGGCAGAAATCCTAAGACAGGGGTGCAGGTGCCTGTCCAGCCCAAGAGAGTAGCGGTTTTCAAGCCAGGCCTTGTGATGAAGGCAAAGGTGAAATAGAGAACCTGCAAGGTCCGCTTTTACGGCTAACTTTACAAATGGTGCATGGCACGAATTGTAAAGTTAGGGATTTTTTATTAAGATTATTGTAATTCTTAAGAGAGTTTAAGATATATGATTAAAGCGCTTCGCGGGACAAAAGATATACTGCCTGATGAAATACCTCTATGGAGGCACATAGAAGATACTGGCAGGGATATATTTGATATATATGGATATAAAGAGATCAGGACGCCTATTATCGAAGAGGCAGGGCTGTTTACAAGGAGTATAGGCGACGCAACTGATATTGTCCAGAAAGAGATGTATGTTTTTTCAGATAGAGGAGGCAGGAACGTCGCGCTCAGGCCTGAGGCGACAGCTTCTATCGCGCGCGCTTATATAGAAAATTCATTATTTCAATCTGGCGGAACTGTTAAGTTATTTTACATAGGCCCGATGTTCAGGAGCGAGAGGCCGCAGCAGGGAAGGCAAAGGCAGTTTTATCAGATAGGCCTTGAGGCGATAGGCTCGAATAGCCCGCTTGTGGACGCGGAGGTTATTACGCTTGGCGCCAGATTTCTTGAAGCGCTGGGAATCAAAAGGTTTCATATAAAATTGAACAGCCTGGGCTGCAGGGAAGATAAGATAAAGGCCATGGAAGGCCACAGGAAAAATTTTAAGCCTTATCTGGAGAAATTATGCGATACCTGCAAAAGCCGGTATGAAAAAAATGTTTTGAGAATATTTGACTGCAAGAATCCATCGTGCATGGAGATCGCGAAAAGCATAGACGCAGGGCAGGAGCTATGCGCTGTCTGCGCGGATTATTTTGAAAAGGTTAAATCAGGGCTGGATGTGGCAGGGATTCAATATACAGTGGATTATAAAATAGTAAGAGGGCTCGATTATTATACAGGCACTGTGTTTGAGATAACACAGGAGGATCTGGGCGCGAAGGATGCCATATGCGCGGGCGGAAGATATAATAATTTAATCAAAGAGCTTGGCGGAAGAGATACCCCCGCTATAGGATTTGCGTTTGGGATGGAGAGGTTGGTGTTGGCGTTACAAGGCGTTACAGGTTACAGGTCACAGGCTGCAGGTGTTGAGGTGTTTGTAGCTGTTACAGGCGGCGCGCTTTATAGCCAGGCGTTTAAGTTATTGGATTCTTTGCGCAAGGCAGGTATTTCAAGCGAAATGGATTATGATACGAGAAGCCTGAAGGCCCAGATGGGAAAGGCTGAAAAAATAGGAGCTAAATTTGCTATTATTCTGGGCGAAGAGGAGTTTAAGAATGGCAAAGTAGCGGTGAAAGACATGAAAGAACACAGCCAAAAAGAGGTGGAGCTGGCTAATTTAATTTCTGAACTAAGCGGAAGATGCGATGAAAGGGAAAAATAAATGAAACGGACACATACGTGCGGAGAGCTTACAGTTAAAGAGATAGGCAAAAAAGTTACATTGATGGGCTGGGTCCATAAACGCAGAGACCACGGTAAGTTGATTTTTGTGGATATCCGTGATAGATATGGCATGACTCAGATAGTATTTTTTAAAATGAAGGCTGCGGAAGAACTTCGGAGCGAATATGTCATAGCTGTAAAAGGCGTTGTGCAGCAAAGGCCAAAAGGCACTGAAAATCCAGATATCCCGACAGGCGGCATAGAACTGGGCGTAGAAGAGCTGGAGATTATGAACCCGTCTCTGACGCCTCCCTTTGAGCTGGATAATGCGAATGAGATATCTGAAGAGGTGAGGCTTAAATACAGGTATATTGATTTAAGAAGGCCTGATGCCCAAAAGAAACTTATATTGAGGCACAGGATAATAAAATCAATGAGAGATTTCTTAGATAAGAGGGATTTTGTTGAGGTGGAAACACCTGTCCTTACAAAATCAACCCCTGAGGGCGCAAGAGATTTTCTGGTGCCGTCCAGGCTCAATCATGGGAAATTTTTTGCGCTTCCTCAGTCGCCCCAGCTTTTCAAACAGCTATTGATGGTTTCAGGCCTTGAGAGATATTTTCAGATAGCCAAGTGTTTCAGGGATGAGGACCTGCGTTCTGACAGGCAGCCTGAGTTCACCCAGCTTGATATGGAATTTTCTTTCACAGATGAAGAAGAGATCTTTGAGACAATAGAGAAACTTCTTAAGTATGTGTTTCATGAATCTCTTGACATGGAACTTAAGATACCGTTTCCCAGGATTACCCATAAAGAAGCGATAGAAAAATATAACTCGGATAAGCCTGATATAAGAGAGCAAAAGACAGGTTTCCAGTTTTTATGGGTTACGAGTTTTCCGCTATTTAAGTATAGCGAGGAAGAGAAAAAATGGGATATGGAGCATCACCCTTTCACCTATCCTCTTATAGAAGATATTGATTTAATAGAAAAAGACCCTGCTAAAGTCAGATCTAGGGCTTATGACCTCGTAATAAATGGTGTTGAGATAGCCTCTGGCAGTATAAGGATACACAAGAGGGACTTGCAGGAAAAGATATTTAAACGCATAGGCCTTAGTATGGATGAGGCGAGGGAACGTTTCGGGTTTTTATTGGAGGCGTTTGAATATGGCGCGCCTCCGCATGGAGGCATTGCGCTTGGCTTAGACAGGCTGATAGCGCTGATGGCAGGGTCAGAAACTATAAGGGATGTCATTGCATTTCCTAAGACTCAAAAGGCAGGATGCCCTTTAACAGACGCGCCATCGGATGTGGATGAGAGGCAGTTGAAAGAGTTGGGAATCAGATTAGGGACAAGGGACAAGGAACAAGGGACAGGGGGCATGTAACAAAGGGACAAGGAACAAGGGACAGGGGTGGAGCAAAAAACAATGTTTTTATCATCTCCCCTTGTCCCTTGCCCCATGTCTCTTGTCTCTTAATAAGGGAGGTTCTTATGAATAGATTTATAATTTGCTGCTCATTGTTAAGCATGTTTTTTGTGTCTGGCTGTGTTGTCAGGACTTATACCGTTGAGAGAGACAGGGTTGACCAGGCGGTTTATGGCAACAAAGGATTTATTATGGGCACCGCTCCTGCGGCTACGAACACGGATACGGAGCAGGTAAAAAAGACAAGAGAAATTTATAACGTGGAAGTAGAACTCCCTTCTTCTTACAGGACAACCAAAGAGGAAAAAGCAAGATACAGGAATAAGGACAAAGAATTATATGGGAACAGGGGTTACGTGAGTGGAAGCATGACTCCTGAAAAAGAGGTCTATGTCTCTGAGAGCGGTAATGAGAAAGTCTCTTCTTCGGAGCCTGTCGGTATATCAGGCGCTTCGAGAATGCCGCAGGTTGTTTATAATGAATTGTCTGCCAGCACGGGGACGCAGATGTTATCTTCCGGCTCAGGGGCTCAGAATCAGCAGTATGTCGTTCAAAAAGGCGATACGCTTCAAAAGATATCCCAAAAGTTTTTTAAAACCACTCAAAGATGGAAAAGCATATATGATGCGAATAAAAATATTCTCAAGAGCCCTGATAGGATAAGGCCAGGGCAGAAATTGCTGATCCCAAAAGATTAAACCATCCCCGCCTCTGGGGTGAAAGCGCATGGAAAAACTTATAAACATATCGAATATTAACGAGACCAAGCAGCTTTTTGGAAATTTTGATGAGAATCTGAAAACCGTAGAGTCGAATTTTGGGGTAAAGATTGTGTCTCGGGGAGAGATGCTGGCGGTAAAGGGCGAGAAAAAATCAGTTGATAAAAGCGCGAGGCTTTTGGAAGGCATGCTTTCTATAATACGCAAGGGAGGGGCTATAAAACAGGATGACCTGTCTTATTCTATAAGGTCTTTTAAAAAAGACCGCGGCATAGATATTGAATCTATATATCTTGACAGGATAGAGGTCTCATCCATGCGGCAATTTATAGCGCCAAAGACAGAAGGGCAGAAGAAATATATAGACGCTATAAGGGATCACGATATAGTGTTTGGTGTTGGGCCTGCAGGCACAGGCAAAACATATCTCGCGATGGCAATGGCTGTTAATTGCCTTAAGAGGCAGGATGTTTCCAGGATTATTCTCACCAGGCCGGCTCTTGAGGCAGGGGAAAGCCTAGGTTATCTGCCAGGAGATCTTTGCCAGAAGGTTACACCGTATCTCAGGCCTTTGTATGACGCGCTTTATGATATGATGGAAATAGGCGATATACAAAATTGCGTAGAGCGCGGGGTTATAGAAGCTGCGCCTTTAGCGTATATGCGCGGCCGTACACTGAACGACTCCTTTGTTATACTTGATGAAGCGCAGAATTCCACCGCGGAGCAGATGAAGATGTTCCTTACGCGGCTGGGGTTTGATTCGAAGACAGTTATTACAGGCGATAATACACAGAGCGACTTGCCTTACGGCAGGGAATCAGGCCTTGCCCATGCGCAAAAGATACTCAAGGATATAAAAGGCATAAAATTTGTGAATTTTACAGGAGAAGATGTGGTCAGGCATGCCCTGGTGCAGGAGATAATAAAGGCATATGAAGAGAATTCTAAATAAAAGGCGCAAGGCCAATAAGATCTCAAATAAGATATCCCATATTTTTATAGCCATTGCTACATGCGTGATACTTGTGCTGGCGGTAGAATGGGATTCAAAACTATTTAAGACGGAGTTTCATGAAGGCGACATAGTGCTTAAAGCGGTATACGCGCCTTTTGATTTTAAAATAAAGGGCGATATAGATTATAAGGCTATAGAGGATGTTAGAAATGAGGCTATAAGCGCTGTTCCTCCAGTTTATCTGATTGACAATTTTGTAAGAGAAGGCATCATGGATAAGGCCAGCCTGTTTTTTAATTCTATAAGGGAGTTGAAAAATGACGCTGACCGAGAGAGCGGGCTTGTTAAAATAAAAGAGGCAATTTCTCCGTATAATGTGCCTCTGTCAATTATTGATAGCGTTATCGAGCTTAAGGACCTGCAGGCATTTTCTGCTGAAGCGGTTAAGATTATAGACTATGTCATGAATACAGGCGTTATCTCTGATGCTGATCTTTCCTTCCTTAATAAAGGCCTCACGAAAACAGTGGCGCTGATAGATAAGTCAGGTAACACAGAACAGGTGAAATTTGTGACAGACCTTGCGCCTTTTTCAGACATAAGAAAGAGGCTGGGCTTAATGCTGGTTTCCCTGAAAGATAAAAAAGAAAAGGCATTGCTTATAGATTTTGTGAGCGCCTTAGTCAGCCCTAATTTAATATACCAGGAAGAAGAGACAAGTTTCAGGAAACAGGCCGCGATCGCTAAGATAAAGCCTGTGTATGAGACAATAGAGGTGAAAAAGAACGAGCTTATACTCAATAAGGGGGAGCGCATATTAAAGAATCATATGGCAAAATTAGAGGCTATTGAGCAGTATGAACCTTATTCTGTTAGATTAGCGGCTTTCTTTGGTATTGCCTTGATAATATTTTTATTTATGCTGCTCCTTATATTTTATATTGAATTCTATGAGCCTGATTTGATAGTTGGCAATAAAGAGCTCGTACTGCTGTCTTCGATATGTATACTTATAACAATTACCGCAAAGATTATTGTCATATCCCCTTGGCCAAGTAACCTGATTCCCGCGTCAGCCGCATCCATGCTTATAGCCCTGCTCCTTAACAGCAGGCTCGCCATAATCACAACATGTTTTTTAAGCATAATTATAGGAATGATTTCAGGTGTCAGGCTGGACATAGCCGCGGTATCTGTTGTTGGGGGCATGGTAGGGATTTTCTCGGTTAGAAATGTAAGAAGAAGGTCTCAGCTTATAACAGCCGGATTTATCGTAGGGTTTTCCAATATGATATATTTCATAGGAATGGGGCTTATAAATTCGTTGGATTTTCATACCTATATGACGGAAGCGTTTATAGGGCTTGCGAATGGATTAATATCAGCTATCATAGTTACGGGCATCCTGCCTATTTTTGAGACAATTTTTAAAACGATTACAGATATCAGCCTTTTAGAGATAGCTGACCTGAATCATCCAATCCTGAAGGAAATGGTAATAAAGGCGCCAGGCACATACCATCATAGCCTTGTTGTTGGGAATCTTGCTGAGGCAGCGTGTGAATCAATAGGCGCGAACGCGCTCCTTGCCCGCGTAAGCGCCTATTTTCATGATATTGGTAAAATAGAAAAGGCAGAGTATTTCAGCGAAAATCAGACCGGCGATTCAATGCACGACAAACTTTCCCCTACAATGAGCAGCCTTATAATTACGAATCACGTTAAGACTGGAGCTGAGCTGGCCGAGAGGTATGGTTTAAATAAAAGGATAGTGGATATAATAAAGCAGCATCACGGCACAGGCCTTGTTTTTTATTTCTTCAGGAGGGCCCTTGAAAAAAAAGGAGGAGAGGATGTCTTTGAACAGGGTTTTAGATACCCTGGCCCAAAGCCTCAGACAAAAGAGGCTGCCTGCGTGCTTCTGGCCGATTCAGTGGAGGCTGCCTCGCGTACGCTTGATGACCCTACGTCTTCCAGTATACAGGGCCTTGTGAAAAAGGTTATTAATAATAAGTTTATAGACGGCCAGTTAGATGAATGTGAATTGACTCTCAAAGACCTTGAAAAGATCGCGGAGGTTTTTACGCATATCCTGACAGGCATATATCATAGCCGTGTTGAATATCCTGAGGACGAAGCAAAGAAGTAGGAGGCGGTCATGGCCGCCCCCTACAAAATTTTAAATCAATGAAGATCGACATACAGAATTTACAAAGCGTTGAAAGGATTAACAGGGGCAAGGTTATTCATTGCGCGGATCAGGCGTTAAAAGCGATGTCAGAAGAAGCAGCTGAATTGAGCCTGATCCTTGTGAATGACATGTATATCAGGAATCTGAACTGGAAATACAGGAGAAAAGATTCTGCTACTGATGTCCTGGCGTTTCCTATGCGTGACTCCAGGGGGCTTTCAGGCGCTATCCTGGGAGATGTAGTGATATCTGTGGAGACAGCCAAGAGAGAGGCTAAAAAGCGTAAAAAGGATTTTCAGGATGAGCTGGACCTTTATTTTGTGCATGGCATTTTACATCTGCTTGGCTATGATGACGAAAAGCCAAGGGCGAGAAAAAAGATGCGGGAAAAAGAGCGTGAGATATTAAAATTAATTAAAGGCCAAAAATTACATTTATGCAGCAGCAAAGCTTAGTTGAGAGTTTTAACGCAGCCATAGAAGGTTTTGTGTATGTTTTTAAGAGCCAGCGCAATATGAGGCTTCATTTTTTAATGGGCCTTTTCGCTGTGCTTATGGGCATATTGCTGAATTTCAGTTATATAGAATTAATAATTTTATGCCTCACAATAGCATTTGTGCTTTTTGCGGAGATGTTTAACACAGCCATTGAGTATACAGTGGACCTGGTGAGCCAGGATTATCATCCTATCGCAAGGATAGTTAAGGACATAGGCGCGGGGGCGGTTCTGTTGAGCGCCCTGACTGCTGTTGTTGTAGGTTATATCCTGTTTGCTTCCAGGGCAGGGATAAAGATAGAAGATAATATTATTAAAATAAGGGAATCCAGCTGGCACATTACATTTATAATATTTATATTGATTATGGCTATAGTGGTGTTGACAAAGCTCTTTTTGCAGCGGGGCACGCCTCTAAGAGGCGGTATGCCCAGCGGACACGCGGCAATAGCCTTTTCAGTGTGGACGATTATATCCCTAGTTTACCCTAACAGCCTGGTGGTTTTTTTGGTATTTTTATTGGCTGTGCTTGTAGCGAGGAGCAGGGTCAGCTCGCGCATACACAGTTTTACGGAAGTTTTTATAGGCGCTCTGGTAGGTGTTATTGTGACGGTATTTATTTTTCAACTGTTGAGGAAATGATATGTGGCATAGAATCAAGAGTAATTTTTTTACAGGTCTGTTCACTATAATACCTGTGGTATTAACATTCTGGGTACTTTATTTTATTATAAGCAGGCTCAATCTTTTATTATTACAGCCTATAATGAGTGTATTCCAGATATGGCTGCCTGACAGGGTTTCTGTGGAGCTCCTTACAAAGGCCGCGATATTTTTTATTTTACTGGGGCTGTTGACTTTGACAGGGTTTGCCGCGAGGGTCATATTTATAAGAAGCATATTCGGGTTTGGGGAAAGCATTTTATATAAAGTCCCTATGATCAGGGCTATTTATAAAGGCCTTAAGGAGATATCTTCAGCCTTTTTTATAGATCACAAATCTATTTTTAAAAAGGTTGTCCTGGTGGAATATCCAAGAAAAGGGGTTTATTCAATAGGATTTATTACTTCGGAAGCACAAGGCGAGGTGCAGAGGAAGACCAGGGAAAATGTCATAAATGTCTTTGTGCCTACTGTCCCGAATCCCACTACAGGCATGTTAGTGCTTGTGCCGCAGGAAGATATTATTGTTTTGGATATGTCTGTGGCGGACGGGATGAAAATGGTTATTTCGGGAGGGGCAGTTACGCCGAAAGAGAATTTAAAAATTTAAATTTTGGTTTGTATTTTTGATTTTTGCAGTTTGATTTTTGGATTAAGGCATACTTTAAAGCGAATAATAGATGGCAATACAGAAAACAGAAGCGATACTTTTAAGAAAGAGGGACTTTAGGGAAACCAGCCTCATTCTGACCTTTTTTACAAAAGATTTTGGTAAGGTGGACGGAATTATAAAAGGCGCCAGAGGGGCAAGGCCGAGAGGCGACGCTAATCCGATCTTTTTCAGCCTGGACCAGATAGTTTTTTATGAAAAGAAAAAAGGCGGCATTTCAATAATATCGCAGTGCGAGACGCAGGAGGTCTTTCTTAATATATTAAAAGAATGGGAAAGGGCTTCGTCGGCTTATTATATGCTTGAGCTGACAGACGCGTTTACAGAGCCTGAGGGGAAAACAGAGAATGTATTCGACAGCCTCTATAACAGCTTTAAATCATTAGATAGCTGTAAGCAATCAGGCGGCATTACAAGGCTTTTTGAGATAAAATTATTAATGGCGCTTGGGTTATGGCCAGGCGTTGAATATTTCAAATTAACCAAAGGCGCGATGTCTAGCGTGGCGCACCTTGAGAAAGAGCCGTGGAAGACAGCTTCTAATGTGAAATTGTCAAAGGACATTAATAGCGAGATAAAGAGCGTTACAGCAAGGATAATAGAGGATAACCTGGACCGGCCCTTAAAAACATTGAAAATGTTCAAAAATCTAACCTAACTTTACAATTCATGCCATGCATCATTTGTAAAGTTAGCTATTAAAAAGTTATGAAAAAATTATCATTTCAGGAAGTGATAGAGCGTTTGAATAAGTTCTGGTCTGACAAGGGATGCCTTATATTAGAGCCGCTTGATACAGAAGTGGGCGCAGGCACTTTTCATCCAGCCACATTTTTCAGGTCACTTGGAAAAGAGCCATGGAAGGTTGCTTATGTCCAGCCTTCAAGGCGGCCATGCGACGGTAGGTATGCGGATAATCCGCTCAGGCTTCAGCATTATTATCAGTATCAGGTAATTATAAAGCCTACAGTGCCTGATATACGAAGGATATATCTTGATAGCCTTAAATCGCTCGGCATAGATTTAAAGGCCCATGAAGCGAGGTTTGTGGAGGATGATTGGGAATCTCCTACGCTTGGCGCGTCAGGGCTTGGCTGGGAGGTCTGGTTAGACAGCTTAGAGATCACGCAGTTTACGTATTTTCAGCAGGTGGCGGGTATGGAGCTGGAAACAGTGCCGTGCGAGATAACTTATGGCCTTGAGCGGATATGTATGTTTATTCAGGAAAAGTTCAATCTGTTTGATCTGGATTGGGGTAATGGAATAACTTACGGAGACATACACAGACGGCACGAAATAGAATATTCAAAGTATAATTTCGAAGAAGCGGATATAGAAATATACTCAAAAATGTTTGAATATTTCGAAAAAGAGGCAAATAGATTGGCGGATAAAGGACTCGCGTATCCGGCGTATAGTTTTGTCCTTAAAACGTCGCACGCCTTTAATGTGCTGGACGCGAGAGGTGCGATAAGCCAGAATGAGAGGCCGCGTTATATTGCGAGAGTCCGTTCGCTCGCAAAGCGCTGTGCCGAACTTTACCTCTCTATTGATCCCTAACTTTACAATTTGTGCCATGCACCATTTGTAAAGTTAGATAGGTAATAGAGAAAAGCGGGATATCTAAAGACAATGAATAAAGATTTTTTATTAGAGATTAACGTTGAAGAGCTTCCAGCCGGTTATGTAAGGCCTGCCCTGGATAAGCTGAAAAACGCATTCGCGGAAACCTTTAAGGCAGAGCGCATACGCCATGGCGATATAACTGTATTCGGGGCAGCCGCAGTCCTGGTATGCTATATAAAGGATATGCAGCTAAAGCAGGAGTTATTCTCCCAGGAGATAAGCGGCCCGCCTAAAAGAATAGCGTTTGATGAAAACAATAACCCAACGCCTCAAGGTCTGGGATTTGCGAAAAATCAGGGCGTAGATGTAAAGGATTTAAAGATAAAAGAGACGCCAAAAGGCGAATATGTGTTTATTGTTAAAAAGATAGAGCCGGCCCTGACAAAGGATATCCTGGCGCGAGTTATACCTGAAATAATAAAATCAATCAGTTTCCCGAAGACAATGAGATGGGATGGCTCGGGCGTTAGATTCGCGAGGCCGATAGAGTCTATACTGGCTTTGTTAGACAAGGCCAATATAAAGGTTAAGCTGGGGAACGCGCAGGCAAAGGCTATTAAAGGGTTATCAGCAGGCGCTTATCTTAAAAGGCTTCACAGGTCATGTCTTATAGATCAGGACGTTAGAAAGGCAGAAATAGAAAAGATGATTAAAACTGCTGAAAAAAAGCTTGGGCTGGATGAGTGCGTTGATAAAAATCTTCTCGAAGAGACAAATTTTTTAGTCAAGTCCCCATCGCTGATGATAGGGGATTTTGACAAAAAATTCCTCGATATCCCAAGAGATGTCCTGGCGGCCAGCATGTCAAAACATCAAAGAATATTCACGCTTTCCAAGGACGGAAAGCTGGTAAATAAATTCGCTGCTGTATTAGATGGTAAAGGCAGGGATATTGCCAGGATGAAAAAGGTATATACCAATATTTTAGAGGCCAGGCTTAAAGACAGCCTGTTTTTTTACAACGAAGATGCGAAAAAACCGCTTTTTAATCATACCGATAAATTAAAAGACTTGATTTTTCAAAAAGATTTAGGTAATATGTTTGAAAAAATTCAAAGGCTGGAAGGGCTTTCTTCTTATATCTCTGAAAAATTAGGTATAAACGCTGGGAGAAAAGAGGATATAAGGAGGGCGGCGTATTTGTGCAAAACAGACCTTGTTACGCATATGGTGGGAGAGTTTCCGAGCCTCCAGGGCATAATGGGGATGGAATACGCTATTAAAAGCGGAGAAAAGGAATCCGTAGCTATAGCCATAAAAGAGCATTATCTTCCAAAAGGCATAGACGACGACCTACCTGAAACAACAGAAGGCGCGATACTCGCGATATGCGACAGGATTGATAATATAACAGGCCTTCTGGGAAGCGGCATAGAGCCTAAGGGAAGTTTTGACCCGTTTGGCATCAGAAGGAATGCCCAGGGCCTTATCCAGATTATAAAACATAAAGGTTTTAGGATAGATTTAACGGGTTTAATTGACGAGGCAATAAGATTATATAATGTTAGGGGAGGGTTTCAAAATCTCCCCTGCAAGCCAGAGGATTTGAAGAAAAAAGTAATAAATTATATAAAAGAAAGGCTTGGTTTTCTGGCGCCTGACACCAGACCCATGGAGCTGAAGCAGGCGGTTCTTGAGTCTGATTGCAATGATATAGTGGGCGTATTTAAGAGGGTTGATGCGCTTTCCAGTATCAGCGCTGAAAAATATTTTTTAAAGGCAGCCAAGGTTTGCGAAAGGACCAGCAATATTTTAAAGGGTGCCAAAGGAGAGAGCATAGGGCCTGTAGATGAAAGCCTGTTAAAGGAGGATTTGGAAAAAGAGGTTTGGAAGGCGTACTCAGCCAATAGTTTAGCGATAAAGGATTTGATAAGAGAAGAGAAGTACAAAGAGGCTACTAAGTTATATGGAGAGGCGTTTTTTGAAGCCCTGCATAAATTTTTCGATAACGTGCTTGTGAATGCCAAGGACTCTTCTCTAAGACAAAACAGGCTTGCGATGATGCAGGCAATAAATAAACTCTACACAAAAGATGTGGCTGATCTGGCAATGTTGCCGCAGATAGTTGTGGAATGAAATGTGAAATAACCAAATTAAGGAAGGAAGGTAGTAAAAATGGACAAAATGGTTTACTTCTTTGGCGGCGGGAAAGCAGACGGAAACGAAAGCATGAAAAATCTTCTGGGGGGTAAAGGCGCGAATCTCGCGGAGATGGCAGGGCATAAAGATTTAAGGCTTCCTGTGCCTCCTGGTTTTACGATTACAACAGAGATATGCACATATTATTATGAAAATAAAGGCAGATACCCAAAGGGCCTCAAGGAAGATGTCGAGAAAAATATGGTAAAGGTTGAGAAGCTTATGGGGAAAGGGTTTGGGGATGTCGAGAATCCGCTCCTTGTCTCTGTGCGTTCAGGCGCGCGTAAATCAATGCCTGGCATGATGGAGACAGTTTTGAACGTAGGCCTTACTGAAAAAACAATACCCGGCCTAGTGAAACAGACGAGTAACGAGAGGTTTGTTTATGACGCTTACAGGCGGCTTATAATGATGTATTCCGACGTTGTGATGGAAAAGGCCGCAGGCATTGAGCCTGAAGGCGATATGGGCATACGCAAACAGCTTGAAAAAATCATGGACAGCGTAAAACATAAAAAAGGCGTTAAAAACGACACTGATCTGGATGCCGGAGATTTGAAAAGGCTTTGCGCAGAGTTTAAGAAAAAAATAAAAGAGGCGCTTAAAAAGGATTTTCCTGATGACCCTTACGAGCAGTTATGGGGAGGAATAAGCGCTGTGTTCGCTTCATGGAACGGCAAACGCGCTATCTCTTACAGGAGGATAGAGAATATTCCAGACGAGTGGGGCACAGCGGTGAATGTGCAGACTATGGTATTCGGAAACATGGGCAATGATTCTGCCACGGGCGTCGCGTTTACGAGAAATCCTGGAAATGGCGAAAACGATTTTTATGGCGAATACCTTGTAAATGCGCAGGGCGAGGATGTTGTGGCTGGTATAAGGACGCCTGCTCCGATAAACGAGTATTCCACAAGCGAACACAATAAAGACCTTGTGAGGCTTGAAAAATTTATGCCCTCTATTTACAAAGAATTATGCGACATAAGAAAAAGGCTGGAGAGGCATTACCATGATATGCAGGACATAGAGTTTACCATTGAAAAAAATAAGCTTTTCATGCTTCAGTGCCGTTCAGGCAAAAGGAATGGGCCTGCGGCAGTAAGGATGGCTGTTGATATGATAAAGGAAAAGCTTATAGACTCGAAGACTGCGGTAATGAGGGTTACTCCTGACCAGCTGGATGAACTGCTCCACCCTATAATTGATCCAAAGGCAGAAAAGGCGCATAAACCCATTGCGAAAGGCCTGCCTGCTGGCCCAGGAGGCGCAGGCGGCCAGGCAGTATTTACAGCGGAAGATGCTGTTAAGTGGAAAAAATCCGGCAAGCAGGTAATCCTTGTCCGCGAAGAGACAAACCCCGAAGATGTTGAAGGGATGAGGGCGGCTGAGGCAATACTTACTGTCAGAGGTGGCATGACTTCTCACGCGGCCCTTGTCGCGCGCGGCTGGGGCAAATGCTGTATTGTCGGATGCGGCGGCATAACAGTGGATGTTAACTCAAAACAGTTTTCAGTAGGAGGAAAGGTTTATAAGGAAGGCGACTGGATTACGCTTAACGGGACAAAAGGTTATGTGTATGAAGGAAGACTGCAGATGATGGATGCCGCTGAAGAAAACGAGATTTTTAATAAATTTCTTAAGATATGTGATTCTATCAGAAGATTAAAAATCAGGACCAATGCCGAGACCCCCAGTGACGCAAAAAAGGCCCGCTTGTTCGGAGCGGAAGGCATAGGCCTTTTCAGGACAGAGCATATGTTTTACGGCAAGGGTTCAGAGATACCTCTCTTTAAATTAAGAAAAATGATAGTTTCAAAGACTGTGGAAGAGAGAAGGTTGGCTTTAGCCGAACTTTTTGAACATGTAAAAAGCGATGTAAAAGGCACGCTTGAGGTTATGGAAGGATACCCTGTTACGATAAGGCTCCTGGATCCGCCTCTTCATGAGTTTATACCGCATGAGGAAGCAAAACTTAAAGAGCTCGCGGAAAGCTTAAATATCTCAATGGAGGATTTGAAAAAGAGGGCTTCGAACTTGCGCGAATCAAACCCAATGATGGGCCATCGCGGAGTCAGGCTCGGTGTCACTTATCCTGAAGTAACAGAGATGCAGGTCCGCGCGATACTCGAATCAGCCTGCGAGCTTATTCAGGCGGGCAAGAAGGTTTCTCCTGAAATAATGATCCCTGTTGTCTGCGACAGGGCAGAGATTGTAAACCAGAAGAAGATTGTGGAAAAGGTATATCAGGAAGTTATCGCGAAGTATAAGGTAAAGAAAATTCCATATATGCTTGGCACAATGATTGAGATTCCGAGGGCCGCCCTTATGGCTGGCGGTATCGCAGAAGACGCTGAATTCTTTTCTTTTGGCACTAATGACCTTACGCAGATGAGTTTTGGCTTCTCGAGGGACGACATGGGCGGATTCCTGGCTGACTATCTTGAGAAAAATATTCTGCCTGTTGACCCGTTCCAGACGATTGACCAGGGCGGGGTGGGAGAACTCATGAAAATAGCCATTGAGCGTGGAAGAAAGACCCGCAGGGATTTGAAGATCGGTATTTGCGGGGAACACGGCGGAGAACCTAGGTCAGTTGAATTCTGTCATAGGGTTGGCATGAATTACGTAAGCTGTTCACCTTTTAGGGTTCCGATTGCGCGGCTTGCAGCAGCTCAGGCAGCGACAAAGGATAAAAGATAGCGCGCGCTTGCTTCGCGTGGAAAGATATTAACTCAGGGCTCGTTTATACTCGCTTCGCTATTCCCTGAAAATTGGAGTAGCGGAGCGAACGCAGTGAGCTCCGTGCGGAACAGGAATATAAAAAACTATGGATGCTATAAAACTTTATTTAAAGGCGATAAAAGACACTCCTCTCCTGACAGCGGGCGAAGAGATATCTCTCGCGAAAAAGGTGAGGGCTGGAAATGTCCATGCGCAGAAAAGGATGATACAGTCTAATCTTAGGCTTGTGGTGAATATTGCCAAGAGGTATTCAAAGCTTGGCGTCCCCATGATGGACCTTATAGAGGAAGGCAATCTCGGCCTTATGAAAGCGGTTAAAAAATACAACCCTTACAAGGGCTACAGATTTTCCACTTATGCCGCGTGGTGGATAAAACAATACATCACACGCGCCATAGCTAATCAGGGAAAGACTATAAGGATACCTGTTTACATGACGGAGATTATTAACAGGTGGAAGAGGGTTACTGAACAGTTGACGCAGAAATACGGCAGGAAGCCAAAGACAAAGGAAGTAGCCAAGATTATGAAGGTATCAATGAGAAAGATAAGAGAGATAAGCGAGGCAGCTACAAAGATATCCTCTCTTGACGCGCCTATCGGAGACGAGAGCGCGGGGCAGTTTATAGACCTTATTGTGGACAACTCAAATCTGTCGCCTACAGATAATGTCACTGACAGCCTTCGCAGGGAAAGAGTGGTCCAGCTTCTGGATCGCATGAATGAGCGGGAAAAAAAGATACTGGACCTTAGGTTTGGCCTTGGGGACGGAACTACTCATACCCTGGGCGAGACAGCGAAAATGTTCGGCATTACAAGGGAGAGAGTGAGGCAGATAGAGAGCGCTGCCCTGGAAAAATTGCGCATTTTTATAATGCAGCAGACCGGCGAGATGGGAGAATATTAATCTACTCCCGAGCAATTGGAGCAGCGGAGCGAATGAAATGAGCTTCGCGCAGAAAGGCATAAGTTAACCATGGAAGGCTTAAAACAATATATCCGCAGTATCCCTGATTTCCCAAAAAAAGGCATTCTGTTCAGGGATATCACAACGCTTATAGGGAATAAAGATAAATTTAAAGAGGTGATTGACGCGCTTGCGAAGAGGTATGTGTCTAAGAAAATAGACGCGGTGCTTGCTGTGGAATCCAGGGGTTTTATTTTTGGCGGGGCATTGGCTTATAAATTAGGCGCAGGATTTGTGCCTGTCAGAAAAAAAGGAAAACTTCCTCACAAGACATACAAGGCAGCATATTCCCTGGAATATGGGGAAGATGCTCTTGAGATACACCAGGACGCGATAAAACCAGGAGACAGGGTTTTATTGATAGATGATTTACTGGCGACAGGCGGGACCCTTGGCGCGGTAATAGGCCTTGTGAAAAAGCTAAAAGGCGAGATCTCAGAAATTACCTTTATAATAGAGTTAAAAGATTTAAAAGGCCGCGCCAGGTTAGGCGATTTTCCAGTTTATTCAATGATACAGTACTAGTTCAGGGACACGGGGCATGAGACAAGGGGCAAGGAAAAGCAAAAAAATAAACCAAACTCAGCTATTAACTCTTCCCCTGTCTCTTGTCCCTTGTTTCTTGTCCCTTTAGTGTCCCAGTAGCTCAGATGGATAGAGCACAGGTTTCCTAAACCTGGGGCCGGGCGTTCGAATCGCCCCTGGGACGCCATGTGATTTAATATGTAAACTATAGTCTCGCCGTAGCTCGTCACGAAGAGCTTAGGCTGTATCAAAGAGCGAAGGCGGACGCCGTTCTGCTTCGCCAAAGCGCTTTTGCCTTTGGCTTCGCAGGAATGACAGTTTCTGCGAAGCTCGTCACGTATTTTACATATATACCCTAAGAGCGAAGCGGAATGTCATTAAAGATCGAGGTGAACTATGATTGATTTGCACGCGCACACTCTATTAAGCGATGGGGAGCTTTTACCTACAGAACTTGCCAGAAGGGCCCAGGAAAAAGGCTACAAGGTAATCGGTATAACCGACCATGTGGATTCTTCCAATATTGATTTTGTAGTCCCCAGGATTATGGCGGCCTGCAACGATATAAATAAAAACTGGAAAATAAAGGCTATAGCTGGCGTTGAAATCACGCATATGCCGATCGAACTCATAAAAAACGCTGTAAAATTTGTCAGGTCAAAAGGGATAAAACTTGTGCTTGCGCACGGTGAGACTGTTGTTGAGCCTGTTATTAAAGGGACAAACAGAGAATCGATCCTTTCAGGGATTGACATCCTGACTCACCCTGGCTTGATTACTGCTGAAGACGCAAAGCTGGCGCTAGAGAAAAATGTTTATCTTGAGATCACAAGCCGTAAGGGCCATTCGTTAAGTAATGGCCATGTCGCCAAGGCCGCGAGGCTTGCTGGGGCAAAACTGGTTTTAAATACAGATTCGCATGCACCTGATAATTTAATTACAAAAGATTTCGGGGAAAAGATCCTTATTGGCGCAGGGCTTGATAAAAAAGAAATCGCGCAGGTCTTTAAAAATTCAGAAGAATTAGTATCGCATCTAACTTAGGCTTAGTCACCTGTCCCGTTGCGTCGGCGGGCCAATAGGCCCGCCGACGCAACGGGACAGGGTCACAAAATTTGGACAAGTGTATTATAAAAGAAAATTTAAAATTAAATAACAGTTGAAGTCCCTCGCGTCAGCATTGTTAAATGCGGGACGCTCGGGATCAAATTTTGTTTCATCCCGCCCTTTTGGGCGGACATATTAAGAAAACTCGCTAAAAGGGCGGGGTTTCACAAAATTTGGGAGGGCGTTTATGCGTAACATAAAGTTCTTAATTCTAAGTTCTCAGTTCTTAGTCCTGCTTTTATTAACCGGCTGCGCCACGTTCCCTCAAAATGAATCAACCAGCAGTGCTGATCAAAACAAGGTATCGCTTTCAGTCTCGCCTCTGCTTAAATTTGAGGACCTGCCAACACCTAAAGGTTTTAAACTTTTGGATAAAGAATCCTTTGCGTTTCAGAATGATAAATCAAGAGTCGCATTGTTAAAATATTACGGCGGCCAGAACGCTGAACAGGTCCTCGCCTTTTACAAAGAGCAGATGGCGTCATTTAACTGGTCTCTTGTGAATGTTATAGAGTATGACAGAAAGGTCTTGAATTATGAGAATTCAGAGGAAAGCTGTATTATCACTATACAGCCAAATGGCGGCAAAAGCATGGTTACAGTGGCGCTTTCTCCTAAATCAAGGCCTATAAAATCTGAAAAAGGCAGTTCCAGAGAGTATAAATAGTGGTTGGCAGCGCTGCGCGCTACTACAGATAGGGATTGGCTGGTATTTTGTCGAGTTTCCCCAAATTTCAGCCATCAAATTTTATAACTCATTATAAACGATAGGATAATAAAAATTAGAAAGTGAAAAAGGCTTACTCCCTTGTTATAATACTTTTAGACAAAATACGG
>Ga0172375_10002772_pt1 | contig 27079 bp, 20 predicted proteins | sample LakKiv1m_FD_114537 | JGI IMG/M metagenome (GOLD analysis project Ga0172375, IMG submission 114537) | Freshwater microbial communities from Kabuno Bay, South-Kivu, Congo - kab_092012_11.1m | ecosystem: Environmental > Aquatic > Freshwater > Lake | place: Democratic Republic of the Congo...
CTGCTGTATGGATTTCATCCTCTGGGGATACTTGATCTGCGCTCTCGCAGAATAGAACCTGAAACATGAAATACTGTTACCCATGTCCCCGGTTCATTTCGTTACCTATGTTTCGCTTGCACACGAACGAAGTGAGCCGGGGTGAGGTCATTGGCAGTGAGAAATATTTAAATCCTGGAATCGCCGCTTTCCAGCAGCAAGACATGCGCGCGCATGAGCGATAGAGTGCAGCGTTAAAACACTAATTTGAGCTGTACTTAACTCCAGTGACTACTTTAAACCCCAAAAGCGCCTATGCATAAAATGCGCAGCCATGATATTGATGTCATAGTCGAAAGTGCAGCAATAACAATGCCCTGCAAAATCACTTCGCACAGGTGACAAAATTCCGTTTTTCCGGGCGCAAATATTCTTTACATTTCCGGCGTTCTTAAAACTTCCTTCTCGAAGACGGCATTTCCGCTGCGAAATACAGCAGTTATAACAGTCGCTTACGATATGCCGTTCTGACGGTTTGATTTGTCCGTATTCTGGCATTTATGGCATTGTGCTTGCATATTCATATAAGCGTAGCCCGAACGAAGAAAGGAGGGCGTTATGATGCACCAGGACATGGAAAAGAAAAGAGAAGAATTGCTGAAGGAAATGCCTCTCTTGGTGGAAGACTCGCTTTTCTACTGTTACAAATGCGGCTGCAGAATGCCGTCGCACAAAATGATCAGAGTGTATGAGGATCGCGGCGTATCCTTCTTCATCTGCCCCGAACATCTTGAAAAATAAAGGTTTTTGCTTTCCTCCTCGTTTCAGTGTTTCTTGACTTGCCTCCGGCCCCCTGATACGATTTAATCATGATATCAGGGGGTCGGAGAACCGACCTTGAAAAAAAACCGCTTAAGATGCCAGACTTTTAAGCAGCAGGCGTTTCAGGCAGACCTTTCGCATGGAAAATGACTGAAAATGAGATTGTTGCGACAGATATCAATCCTTGCGGCCTTTTTCGTCATGCTTCTGACCACCGGTTGCATCATGCAGAACGAAGGCTGTCCGGTAGGCTGGATGCTTACGGCTGACGGTTCCTGTGTGCGCGTCGATCTCCAGGGCGACGGCGATATAGACCGTGACGCCATTGTGATAGTGCCGGATCGGGACACCAACCCGGAAGACGGCGATGTCGATAAGGACACACCCGAAATTCAGGAGCCGCCCGATGGCGACGAAAACAACACCGACGGCGATGATGAGCCGTATTATCAACCCTGCGAAACCAAAGCCGACTGCGCCGTAAATCAGTTCTGCCATAACGAGGTAGAGAGCGGTCTGTGCAATGATCCCTGCACGGAATCATCTTTCTGCGACGACTGGGTGGATGGTTACTTCTGCAACTCCGAGGGCCTATGCGCACCGGAACCGACCGGAAACGGCTGCACCGACAGTCTGCAGTGCGAATACGGCAAAGTCTGCCACCTTGAAGTCGGCGACGATGGTGCCTGCGCTGCGGTCTGCACCAGCAGCGATATGTGCGAACTGGCTTTCGGTGAGGAATACTCCTGTAACGCATTGCAGCGCTGTGTTCCCGATGAAAACATTCAGACAAACTGTACGGTAGACGATACCTGTCCTGTCGAGCAACTCTGCCATTACGAATACAATGGCGGCGTCTGCGGCCCGCCCTGCGATGAGCTGGAGGACTGCAGCGAATTCGAAGGCTTCTTCTGCAACTCCGAGCAGCGTTGCATACCTGTAAGGGCGACGGACGACTGTGAAATCGATTTTGAATGCCCTTACCTTGAAATCTGCCATACCGAAGTGGCCGAAGGCAATGGACGCTGTGGTGCATATTGCATCGACGATACCGTCTGCGACGAATTCGAGGGCGAAGGACAGAATCTGTATTTCTGCAATTACTATTCACGCTGCTACCCGTACAACGGCAGCGGCTGTACTTCGGATGAACAGTGCCCGTATGAAAGTGTCTGCCACGATCAGGCTGGAACCGAAGGCATATGCTATACCCCCTGCGCCTCTCATGAAGACTGCGATCCCATTTCTGAAGCTACCGGGCAGAATCTGGGCTGCAATGGCGTTTTCAAGTGCGTCCCGTGGACATTCCCGGACGGTGATGACGACGGCGAGATAATCGACGGCGACAGCGAACCCGATGTCGACGTCGATCCTGATCCGGATCCCGATCCTGATCCGGATGCAGACAGCGCCTGTCTGAACTTCACTGACGGCTATAACCTTGAGCTTGATTTCGAAACCGTACAACTGACCTGCCGCGCTAAGACAGATGGCGAAACTTACGTTGATCCCACCAGCTTGAGTCGCATTTATGTCCGCGACGCGCTTTCAGGCAGTCAGCCTGTAATTTACAACAACTTCTCCAACGGCGGAACGCTGCCGGCGGTTGAAATGATAAAAGGCCGCTACCATTTTCTGGCTATGAACGGTCTGGGCCAGCGCGAAACCGTGCTTGAAAACATTGATCTCCAATCCGACACCACTCTGGATGTACCCTTCCCCATGGTCAGTTTCACTGTAACTCTGACTAAAAACGGACTGCCGTTCCCTACTCTGGATCAGCAGTATCGAGGCAATCTTATAGTAAAAATCAGGAACATCAGTAAAGAGGTCAAGAAGAACACCGTCGGCAACGGCGTCAACACTTTCTCATTCCAGATGTTCCCGGCCCTTGTAGATATTATTTTTGAAGGCTTCCTCACCAACGATTCCGACTCGTATCAGCGTGAAACGCTTATCAGCAGTAAAAGCATCGTTGGCGGAGAAGAAATAGAAATCGACATCGAGACCGTCACCGTGGGCGGAGCCATTAAAATCAACGGCATGCCGCCGGCCTCCGGAAGTGAGGAGCGCGGTGAAGTCTGGTTCATCAACAGCCTCAAGAAAGACCGCTTTCCCTTCTGGTCGCTGGGAACCACCGCCCTGGTTAATTTCTCGCGTGAAATCATAGTCGGCAACTACCAGATCGCCTTTGCCGGACCGGGTATTGACGGCAAATCGTACCTGTGGAAATCCACCGAGATTCTGGGGCTGGACGAGGACGATGACACCATCATAATTGACCTGCCGCGCTATGAACTCAGCGGAGAAATAACCGCAGGCGGCGACAGTCTGCCGGATCACCTTTTCCTGGATCGCGGCACGGTTTATCTCAAGGAAAAAGGCGGCAGCGAAAAATTCGTGCTGTCGGATCTGGGCTTTGAAGGCATCGCGACCTTCGACACTGAGGTCGGTCCGGGGACTTATGAGCTTTATTACGAAGGCAGCCTCCTTGATGACGAATGGTTTACCGTCTACTCATATCCTACGACCATACATACCCTTACTTTCGACAATGACTTCACTGTCAGCGCCGATATGGCGGATCACGACATTGATCTGCCGGTAGTGGATGTCACTGGAACAGTCAAGCTTAACGGTCAGCCTTACGAGACTCTGACGGACGGACAGTACCTGACTGTAAAATATACCGATAATTATACTTACATTGCCATTCAACATCTGGGCAGTCTGGCCGAATCCAGAGCCGTCTACAGCACACCCATGTTCGCTGCCGAGTACGATTCAATGCGCTATATGGGTTCAGCGCTTCTGGGAACCTACAGCGAGTTCTACGTAAAAGACGGTTTCACTGTCAGCCAGAGCAGCAAGGTTGTGGATGTGAACATCGTCACTAAAACAGTTGGCGTCACCGTCACAGTCGACGACGGCGAGAAGACGCTACAGTCCATGCTGGATGACGAATCGTTGACACAGGTTGGAATCTACGTCATCGACAAGGATGTGTACAACCGCACCACCGGCGATACGGAAATGAGCTCCAACCGCTTTGAATTTGTGCGTCCGCCCGGACTGTACACGCTCCTGCTGCGTCTGGTAAATCACAACAATTACATGGAATATCCGCTGATCTCCGATTTTGAGCTTACAAAGAACGAGGAGTTCGACTTCGACATAGATCTGCGGCATATAAGCTATGAAGTGCTTAAAGACGGCCTGCAGATGCCCGACACGGCCAACGGCCAGTCACGCGGCAACATCCAGATACGCTCCAAGGCCGATGCCAACCAGATAGTTTACATGCCGTTCGAAAATACCGGCCCGGCTGTCGGCGACATGTGGGTGATTGCCGACAGCGGAGAATACAGTCTGGTTTTCTCGTCCGGGTACGGACAGGCCTTCCAGTTCATAATGTGGAAATATCTGGACTGCGCAACTTTCGACAGGTGATAAATGAAGAAAACTCCCGCGTGTTCCTTGCGCCATTTCTTCATTGCGGCGCTTGTTTCTTTTCTCTTCTTCTGCACCGGCTCTCTTTCTGCCGCCGATCAAGACCCGGCCCCGCAGTGCTGCGCCGAAAAATCGACAGCCCCGGAAACAGCGAACGATTCCGCTGCAGCCGAAGAATTTTCCAACAGCCTCAAGGTCAAAAAATTCATCAAACCGCCGCGCCTGCGCGCCTGCTGTGCGTTCGGTCACGACCTGCGCACCAGCATCGCCGGATCAGCCGTACCGGTCAAGCTGGACAATATCGTATATCCCGACCGCCTGGGCAATCACTCATACCAGAAAAAAGATCTCGACACCGAAATGACCGGTCTCATTTATTCCTGCCGCGGTGGGGTGCTGGACCTGGCGCACATCCGCGACTATGCCGACTGGACCGCTTACCTCTACGAGCGTATCCGTCTGGTTCTGGGCTCATCGCTTATTATTCCATTGCCATTCGAAGCCGCCGAGCGTGAAATCGTAATGCGTCCTCTCAACGTATCGCTGTCTGACGCCGAGCGTGACGAGCTGGCGCTGCTTTTAGCCCAGCGCATTTCATTTCAACTGTCGATCTGGCATGAGATCGCCACCTGGTATGACTACCGCAGCGTTTCCCTGTTCTCCGAGCGTCTTTCCTCGTTCTCGCCCGAGGATCTGTTTTCCAACGCCATAGGCGTCGAACTGGGCGCGCGTGCTTTGCGCTCCGGGCGCAACTACAATGAAGCCATGGACAGCGCACTGTCCGAGATGGTGCATCAACTGGCTCCGCTGCCGAACTCGTATACCAAGAAAACTCTGGATGCCGTGGACGGCGTCTGGTGGGACAGAAGCAAAATGATGCCCGATATGTCCATGGTCACACGCCGCAATATGGATATCGGCGATGTCATCAAGCCCTGGATCATCAGCGGCAAATATTCGCCCTACTGCGCCGGACGTGACGAAGAACCGGCTGAAATGGCGATTCCAGTCCAGGGTCCCGGCGGCGTTAAACTGAAAGAACTCTACGAACTGCGTTTCAGAGTCAGACACAGCGCCGTCCCTGATTTCATTCCGCCCGACAACGGCAAAGAATGGGTCGGCGAAGACGATTACCCCTGGCTGATCGAACAGGTGCGGCGCGACGTGAAGCGGATGTTCGGGCCGTACGGCGATAAAAGCGGCATGGACACGTATGAACTTGGCGTAGCCCGTAAATACTCGCAGGAATTCGATCCTAAACAGCCCTGCGGTGTGACCGATAAAAACTGCAATCTGACGCGCAGCGAGGAAATCAACGGCATTAAAATCGGAAAACTGCGCGTGGCCGGAGGCAATTTCGCCGGCATGTTCTTCGGTGCCACACTGGCCGAAGGTACAACCATGGGCGGCCTTTTTAATGTGCTTTCTCTTAATTCCGCTGTGGCTTTCACCGATGGCGCTTTTTCGCTGCACGTTAAAGGCGCCGAAAGCCCGGTACTGTTCTTCTGTTCGATGGAGGCCGAGGACGGTTCAGGCCGCACCGATATCGATTATCCCTTCGTCAACCCTTTCAACGTAAAATGCGTTCCGGGCTCCTTCTGGGGACTGCGCCTCGAACTGCTGGAAATCATGTATGTCGGCAGCATGGACACCTACGGATTCAGGCCGGTCGAGGCCGGTGTAGTTTTCAACCCGCTGGGCAACGGCTTTACACCGGAATTTCTAAAGCGGCGTCTGCTCTTCTCGCTGGGACTGGCTCCCGAAATCATGGACGGCACCAGCACTGAAGCGGCAAAATCGCTGGCGGCCTATTTTTCGGTGACGAACGAAGTATATTTCCTGAACGACCGCATTAACTACAAGCTTTTCGGCAGCATCCGCGACGACCTGACTGAAGTGCGGCGTTTCAATGTTGAAGGCGGGGCGCGCCTGCAGTACAACCATCTGTGGAACCGTCGCGATTTAAGAGGTGGCGATCCGCTGCATTCAATAGTGAGTTTCGGTCTGGAAGCCTCGGTAAACTACTGGTTCGATTCCATGCCCAGCCTGCCCAGCCTTATGAAATACGCCCAGATCATGCCCAACCGCGACTACATTCCCAACAACTGGCATGTCGGCCTGCAGGGCATTTTATACGTCGAAACCACAATACCAACACTGGGTGTGTTCTGAAAGGAAACCCAATGCAGGAAAAAAACTTCACTTTCAAGCAGATCGGCGTCATCCATTCGCCACACAGGCAAGCCGAAGGTACGCCAATTCAACCGTGTTACGCCGCAGGCGCAGAGGGAATTGTAGAACTGTTCCCTGAATTCGCAGGGGCCCTAAGCGATCTGAACGGCTTCGAGCGTATCTGGCTGCTCTATGTCTTCGACCGCACAAACGGCTGGCAGCCCAGGGTAATACCATTCAGAGACACTACAGAACGCGGACTTTTCTCAACCCGCGCCCCGCGCCGCCCGAACCCGCTGGGAATCTCGTGCGTGCGCCTGCTGCGTGTGGATGGACTTAAACTGCATGTAGCGGAAATCGACATACTGGACGGCTCGCCGCTTCTGGATATTAAACCATACGCGCCGGAATACGATTCCTACCCTCAGGCCAGAGCAGGATGGCTTGACAAAGCCGCCGCTCCTCTTAACTTTGCCGACCGACGCTTTGAAAAATGAGATTCAAACAAAAAAGGCGTCCTGACGGGCGCCTTTTCAATATCATTGATTTTGTGCTTAGAGCAGCGAGGTCGAGAAGTAACGCTCGGCGCGGTCGGGCAGTATGGTGACAACGCGTGCGTCGCGGCCCAGCTTCTTCATGACCTGAATGGCTCCGAAGACATTGGCTCCGGCGCTGGTGCCTACCAGCAGACCGTGATTGCAGGCCAGTCCGCGGGTGATCTGCACTGCTTCCGAGTCGTAAATGGTGATAACTTCGTCGATGATGCTCACGTCGAGCAGCTTGGGAATGAAGCCGTCGCCGATGCCCTGAATATTGTGGATATGATGCAGACCGGGTTCCTGCTGCAGTATGGCCGAATAGCCTTCGGGCTCAACCGCGAAAATCTTCAGATCGGGATTCTTCTCTTTAAGATATGAACCCACGCCCTGACAGGTGCCGCCTGAACCGATGCCGGTTACAAAAGCGTCCACATGGCCTTCCATCTGTTTCCAGATTTCGGGACCGGTGGTGATGTAGTGAATTTCAGCATTGTCGGTGTTGTCGAACTGGCTGGCCAGCCAGACGTTCGAGTCGCAATCGGCCATTTCACGCGCCAGATTCACGCTGCCTTCGACACCCGCCTTGGCAGGAGTCTCGACCAGATCAGCGCCCAGTGCGCGGATGATCTTCTTGCGTTCCTCGCTCATGGAGGCCGACATGACGATGCGCACCGTGTAGCCCTTCATGCGTCCGACCAGCGCCAGACCGATTCCGGTATTGCCGCTGGTGGCTTCCACGATGACCATGCCGGGGCGCAGATCGCCGCGTTTTTCGGCTTTTTCGATCATGTGCAGAGCGGGACGATCCTTAACCGAGCCTCCGGGATTGAGGAATTCCGCCTTGGCGAAAATCCTGCAGGCATCCGCCCACTGGATCGTAATGAGCGGGGTATTACCGATAAGGCTCAACACCGAACTTTTCATAATAGAAAAACCTCCACGCCCCCGCAATTCTTTGCAGGGGCGTGTGGAAAAATTGTCGGTCCAGGATTAACGCTTGGAGAACTGGAAGCTGCGACGTGCTCCGCGCAGACCGTACTTCTTGCGTTCTTTTATTCTGGCGTCACGGGTAAGGAAGCCGGCTCTTTTGAGGATCGGGCGATATCTGTCGCTGTCGATCTCCAGGAGGGCGTGAGCGATGCCGTATTTGATCGCATCGGCCTGGCCGGTGAGTCCACCGCCGTTGCAGGTGCACTTTATATCGAACTTGCCGGTAGCGCCGACCAGTTCCATGGGCTGATTGACGATCATCTGGAGAACGTCGCGCTTGAGATAGCTCAGCGATTCGGAGCCATTGATGGAGATCTTGCCTGTACCGGGACGAACCCATACGCGGGCCACTGCAGATTTCCGTTTGCCTAATCCATGCCAGAGTGTGATGCTCATGTTTGTTTTCCCCGTTTACATCTGAATCTGAAGAGGTTCGGGCTTCTGGGCTTCGTGCGGATGATCGGGCGAAGCGTAAATCTTGAGCTTCTTGATCATTGCGCGGCCAAGCTTGTTCTTTGGAAGCATGCCGGCGACAGCGTGCGTCAGAACGTCTTCGGGCTTGTGAACCAGCAGCTTTTTGAGGCTGGTAGCCTTCATTCCGCCCGGATAACCGCTGTAGGCGTAATACATCTTGTCATCGAGCTTGTTGCCGGTCACTACGAGTTTATCGATGTTGACCACGATTACGAAATCGCCGGTATCGACATGAGGAGTATACGTGGGTTTGTTTTTACCACGCAGAACGTTTGCGATCTCGGTCGCCATACGACCAAGGATCAGACCGTCTGCGTTTACCACGTACCACTTCTGTTCTACTTCACCCGGCTTTGCGCTGTAAGTTCCCATCTTGTTTACCTATGCTTATGCTACATTTTCAAAAAGTCACTCGTTGCTCAAACAGAGACCATAGATTTTGTTCAGAAAGTGCAGATTGTCAAGAAATTTGTTTGACAGAATGCGGAAAATTATGTAAATGAGTAACTCCGTTTGATGGGGAATCCCGTTTTCAATCGGTTCGGGCGTTCAAAAGCGCCAAAGTTCAGGAGTTTGAATATAATGATTACAGTACTCACAATTATACACATCGTCGCAGCCATCTTCCTGATTCTGGTGGTTCTCCTCCAGGCCGGAAAAGGCGCAGGCATGGGTGCTGCATTCGGCGGCTCCTCGCAGGCCGTTTTCGGCGGCGGTGGCGGAATAACGCTGATGGGTAAACTGACGGCAACTGCCGCAGTTGTTTTCATGGTCTGCTCCATGGTGCTTTCCTACTTCTCCAGCCGTGTTGAATCCATTATTGACGACGTCCAGACCGAAGAACAGCCTGCTGAAGAAGCTGCTCCGGCTCCCGCCGATGCTGCTGCTCCCGCTGATGTTGCCGCAGTCCCGGCTGACGCTGCTGCAGTTCCGGCTGACGCTGCTGCAGTTCCGGCAGATGCTGCCGCAGTTCCCGCTGACGCCGCAGCAGTCCCGGCTGACGCTGCTGCCGCTCCGGCTGACGCTGCTGCCGCTCCGGCTCCGGTTGAACAGAAAGCCGAACCGCAGCCGACCGAATAGTGCTTTATATACCAACAGTTCTTTAAAAACAAGTGCCCAAGTGGTGGAATTGGTAGACACGCTATCTTGAGGGGGTAGTGTCGAAAGGCGTGCCGGTTCGAGTCCGGCCTTGGGCACCATCCAGATAAAAAAACAACCCGATTGCAGAATCGGGTTTTTTTGTGCCGGGCGACATCCACGGCTACAGACCCACTCATCCTGGCAAACTTTATAATTGTATTGACTTCATCCTCAAAATACCTTAACAAAGAGATAAATAAAGATTCTGGAAGTGGCATATTTCTAATTATATTCAACGTGTTTTGCTGATGTGTATGCTTCCTCAAGAATGCTGTAGTTCCCGGCAATATTAAAGAAACAGGAGAAGATATTATGAAACTGAACCTCAGGCTCTGTCGATTGGGTATTTTTGCTGCCTTGTTTTTATTCCTGCTGATTTCAACTGCCTGCGGCGGCGGGGATGACGCGCAGACGGACGGCGATCAGACTCCTGACGGCGACGAAACGCCCGACGGCGACGAAACTCCTGATGGTGACATAACTCCCGACGGTGACGAAACTCCCGATGGTGATGAGACTCCCGACGGTGACGAAACTCCCGATGGTGATGAGACTCCCGACGGTGACGAAACTCCCGATGGTGATGAGACTCCCGACGGTGACGAAACTCCCGACGGTGATGAAACTCCTGACGGCGACGAGACTCCCGATGGTGATGAGACTCCTGACGGCGACGAGACTCCCGATGGCGACGAGACTCCCGATGGTGATGAAGAAATTGAAGAGGAAGTCGAAGTCGAAGAAGAGGAAGAAGCGTATTCCTACACGGCTCTTGAAAGCAATTTCGACTCATACAGCGATGGAAATCTCGATAACCAGGATGGCTGGGACGCAATGGTCTCTGGGTCTACGGTCACTGTTGAGGCTCTCAGCAAGGAAGCTTCCGGAAAAGTTGTCAAGGTTGTCGATGGATGGGGTGATAGCGAGTATGCGTCCTTTACTAAACCCATCACCTATGGTGAAGCGCTCTTTACTCAGGCCGATTTCGAACTCAGCTTCGACGTTAAACTGCCTGACAATGAAGTTAATTATACTGGAGTGTATTTAACTCACCCTTCCTCTGCCAGTTCATGGATCGGTCTGACCTTTGAGACAGGAACCCTTTTTGCAATATATGGCCAAAACTACGTCCAGTGCACCGATGATCTGCCGCTCGATGAGTGGATGTCCATCCGTTTCGTTTATTCGTATACATTTAAAAAAGTCAGCGTTTACATTAATGGTGAAATCACCGACTGCAACAACTCGACGATGCATATTTCATCAGAACCTTTGCCGCTTAAAAATCTTTATGTAAGATTTCTCGGCAAGCTGGGCAGCACCCCCATCGGCGGAACCTACTACTTCGACAACTTCAAGCTCAACCGCACCAAACCTTTCGTATGGGAACACCCGGTCACCGGACGCATCTGGCAGTATTCCAGTTCTTACGAAGCCATGAATCAGTCAGACGCTTTCGATTACTGCGAACTCCTTAACCTGCCCGGCTATACCGGTGACTGGATACTGCCCACCCTTGACGATATGCGCTCGCTGGTCGATGGCTGCACCGCCACTGAGACAGGCGGTGCCTGTACCGCAACCAACAGTTGTGCAGATTCCGTTTCCTGTTACAATTACGACTGCGATGGCTGTTCATACAGTGGCGGATCCGATAACGGCTGTTACTGGAACCTTAACGGGGAACTCTGCGATACCCCGTTCTGGTCATCGACCGCCTCAGGAGCTACCGCATCCTGGGCAGTAGACTACTCCTACGCCATGATAGGCTCCTACGAGGAAGACAGCAATCTGTACGTTCGCTGCATTCAGCTTTAGCAATTTCCCGGAAATGAGATAAAATTCACGGCGGGCCATAAAGGCCCGCCTTTTTATCATTTGGAGTGATGTGGATGAATGCCTGTAAGGAAAATCTTACGGCAGAGAACATTACAGTTCTTTTCCTGGCTCTTGGAGTTTTTCTTGGAACAGCACACCTGCTGGGTGAAATGGCCCGTCGCATACGCCAGCCTGCTGTTTTCGGCGAACTGCTGGCGGGAGTTCTGCTGGGACCGACCGTGCTGGGCAATATCGCGCCCGGATTCTCTGCCTTTCTGTTTCCATCCAGCGGCCACAGCGCCATAGCATTACAGGCCATTGTTACGCTGGCCGTGGTGCTTTTTCTGCTTATGGCCGGAATGGAAGTGGATTTATCCACCATCTGGCGGCAGAGAAGTCTGGGTTTCAAAATCGGCGTGGCTGGAATGCTGGTGCCCTTTTTGCTGGGTTTTGTCATGGCATGGTTCGTTCCGGCGGCTTCCGGACGGAATGCAGATACGGATCGTCTTTTCTTTGCTCTCTTTTTCGCCACGGCTATTTCAATTTCAGCTTTGCCGGTAATTGCAAAAACATTAATGGATATGAATCTTTATCGCAGCGAACTGGGTATGGCGATAATAAGCGCCGCTATATTCAATGACCTGGTAGGCTGGATAATTTTCGCTGTTATCCTGGGAATGATGGGCTCTGCATCCGGGCATGCCAATCATTTTCTGACCACCATTACTCTGACCCTGGTTTTCGCCGGAGCAATGCTTAGCATCGGACGCTGGTGGATACACAGATCTCTGCCTTTCCTTCTAAAACATACCAGACAACCCGGTGGTGTGCTGGGTTTTGCTCTGACACTGGCACTCCTGGGAGCGGCATTCACCGAATGGATTGGCATTCACGCCATTTTCGGATCGTTTCTGGTAGGCGTGGCCATAGGTGATTCTTCTCATATACAGCAGCGCATACGCGACACCATAAGCAATTTTGTTTCCTTCATTTTTGCGCCGGTGTTCTTTGCCAGTATTGGACTTAAAGTCGATTTTATGGCGCACTTCGATCTTCCGCTGGTACTGATGGTGCTTCTGATTGCCTGCGTCTGTAAAATACCCGGTGCCATGCTGGGCGCACGCTGGGGCGGCATGAACAAACGCGACGCCTGGGCGGTAGGTTTCGCCATGAACTCACGCGGGGCCATGGAAATAATTCTGGGTCTGCTGGCTTTGAACGCAGGCATCATCGGTCAGCGTCTTTTCGTGGCGCTGGTTATCATGGCAATAGTAACATCCATGATGAGCGGTCCGCTGATGCGCGTAGTTCTTAAACTCCAGAAAGACAATGCTCCGGCCCCGGTTGAATGATTAGAAGCCATCTGAAAAATCCAGGGTTGGCACGCTTGTCATTCTGAGCGCAGCGAAGAATCTGAAGCTGAACCAAGGTTCGAGAGAGATCCTTCGCTGCGCTCAGGATGACAAAAAGGGGTTTTGAGCTGGATTCAAAAAAATACGCAGACAGAATAAACCGCAGCTTAAAGTACAATTTTAATCAATCAGTGTTCCGGGCACAGCGGAAACCGGCGAAATGACTTTTCGTGAAGGACGAAAAAGTCCACATGCGATTCGATACGCGCAGACCCCGGCCAAGATAAAAGCTGGAGCCGCCGCGCAGGATGCGTAAGGCGCAATCCTCATCACTCCAGGCTCTGCCGTCGGTCGGCGCACCGTTATAATCTTCGTGAACGCAGTCCTCAACCCACTCCAGCACATTGCCCAGCATGTCATAAAGACCAAAAGCGTTGGGTTCTTTCAGGGCTGTCGGATGTGTTTCTCCGCCACTGTTGGCCTCGTACCAGGCTATTGCGTCCAGGCATTCTTCGCTGTCGCCACAAAAATAAATCGTCTGTGTTCCGGCGCGGGCGGCGTACTCCCATTCGGCCTCATTCGGTAAACGAGCACCGATAGCTTCACAGAAATCCCTGGCTTCGAACCAGTCGACGCGTTCCACCGGACAGTCGCTGCCGCAATCGCTGTTGGCGCTGGGGCTCTGTCCGGTAAGCGTGTAATACTGTTCCTGCGTAATTTCGCCTGCGGTGATTTCGAAGGCATGCAAGGTAACTCTGTGGCGTGGTTTTTCCCGTTCGCGACAATTGGAATCGTTTTCAGCGCAGCCCATTATAAAACAGCCGTCCGGAATCGAAACCCATTCGATTCCATATGCGTCGGTTTTCATTGAGCCTGGATATTCACCATTAACAGTGCAATCAGATTCTGCTTCCGGCTGGTCTGATTCAGCGTCATATTCCGCTTCGGCTTCGTTTTCAAAATCGCCGTCTTTTTCTACAATATCCATATCGCCCGCAGACAAGGTACATTTCCGACTTTCGCATATCAGTCCTGCAGCGCAGTCAGCGGCATCGACACAGTCCGATCCTGCCAATCCATAGTTTGAACTGTCATCTTCCGAATTGCAGGAAACAAGCAGAGACAACAGCAGCATAAAAACCGAGGTGTATCTGAACATGCTTTTTTCTGCTTCGCGCTGCTTCATTCTCATGGATATCGACCTTAATAATTGTTCTCATGTTACCCGCTGCCATACGGATGCATCAAGCTATTTCGCTTTTCAGTTCAATAGAATGAGACTTTCAACACTTTCGCCTGGAACAATTCACTTGAAATCGCACCCGAGTGGTGCTAATTTGCCCGCGCGTGAATTTGCGCTGCGAGACGGAATTTTTTGGGAGTCTGTTTAATGAACGCCTCGGAAATTTATATTCTTATTAAAAAACTGGTTCTTATCGCCATGGGTGCCGCCATTATGGGAATCGGCATCAACTATTTCAACATAGCCAACAATCTGGCCGAAGGCGGCCTGACCGGCATAAGCATTCTCCTGAAACTGGCCTTCAACGTCAATCCGGGCGTAAGCGTATTGCTTATGAACATTCCGCTCCTGGCCTGGGGCATATGGAAACTCGGCTTCAAGCCGATGCTTTACACTATTTACGGAACGATATGCCTGTCCTTTTTTCTGGGCATATTCAACAACATGCGCCTGCCGCTGGATGACCTGCTCTTAGCCTCGCTCTACGCCGGAATCGCCGTGGGTCTGGGCCTGGGCATAATTTTCCGCTACGGTGGAACCACCGGCGGCGTGGACATCATCGCGCGCGTCACCAGCAAATATTACGGCTGGTCCATGGGCCGCATCATGTTCGTCGCCGACCTGCTGGTGCTGGCCGCCTCTCTGGTATATCTCGACAAGCAGCAGTTCATGTACACTCTGATCGCCGTTTACATCGGCTCGCGCGTCATCGACATAGTGCAGTCCGGTGCCTACCAGGCCAAGGCCGTCATGGTCATTTCGGAACACGACGGCGACATCGTGGAGGCTATTGTCGGCGAACTGAAACGCGGCGTCACCATCCTTAAAGGCGTCGGCGGTTATACTCAACGCCCCAAGGAAGTGCTCTATGTGGTCTGCTCACCCCGTCAGATCGTGCGCGTAAAAAATCTGGTGCATACCATTGACCCGCACGCCTTCATAACCATCACCGACGTACACGAAGTCGTCGGCGAAGGCTTTATTGCAAACGACTGACAGCACCAGCCCCTGAAATTACGATCAGACACATGAGAAAAAACCAGCCTTAGATTAATTTGTCTATAATTATTCACACCAAAAAACATGGAGACGAATTATATTCATAATATTATTATTGTTACTTTTCATTAATATTGATATTGCTCAGGACATACCACGGATATATTTCAATTATTACATTGCATTATCCAGATATACATATCGGGACTCATAAAGTAGAAATATTTGACTTATACATAACCATCATGTAATGTTTTTTCAGGTTTCAATTCACAAACAAACAAACAGGAGGGCCAGATGTCTGCATGGAACAGAACATTCACTGAAATGTTGCGTAAAAGTTACGGTTCTTTCTGGGGTAACTGGAGCCTGGACACAAGCATCAAACCGGGAGCGCTTGGAATTATCGATACCGATACCGGAGAGTTTCAGCCGCTTGGCGTTTTACTCGAAGGCATTGAAACCGAAGAGACCGCCATTTCACAGTTGTGGGATCTGCAATCGAAGGGCGTTATAAAAAGTGAAGGGCAAATAAGCGCAGGAGCGACAACTCATGGTGTAAAAGCCGATTTTGAGATCAAGTGGGAATTCACTCGTGAGAACTCCATAATGTCCAAATTTGTGCAGGACAAAAAAGTCATCATCAAAAATCTGACGACTGCCATTCAAAAGCACAGGAAAACAATTCTCAAGCATGCGCGGCTTGCAAATTTTGCCGATAAAAACGGCAACATATTTCAGGGTTTCGGCATTGTTTCTGGTGTCATCTATGCAAAGAGCGGATTGAACGTAGGGTCGAAATCAAACAAGAAAAACGCCAGTTTCGCAATTTCCGGAAAAATGGATGAGATAAAAAGCATAATCGGAGAGGCCGAGGTCACGGCCAAATACAATAGTGTAAAAGCTACGGATGAAATCGATTACCACATCAGCCCGGAAAAAAGCAGCATCACGGCCTCGCAGAACATCCCAATAGCCTTTACTTTCACTTCTTTCGATAACAAGCTGCCGATTCCCTTCTGGACCGGCAGAATCAGCGAACTTTGTCTTACCATAAAAAATACCGGCTCCTATATTGTAAAAGCGAAACTTTCATATACAACGGAAGACGGGAGTCAGAAGGAAAAGAAGGAGACATTATCAGGCGGACAGACTCGCAGCTTCGGTCTGCCTCTTTCTTCCACACAGGTAAGACTGTTTCTGGACTACACTGGAACCAATATGGACAAACAACTTGGCTGGGGTTCGCCTATAGCGGAATGGACAGATGGCGACAAAAAAGTAGAGGTTGGCGGATTCTGGCCGAATGCCACAACATTGAAAGAAGACTGAGCTTTTGGAAGAAGGCTGTCACTGGACAGTAATAGTAATTTATTTGTTTTCGGCCAGGGCTTTCTTCAGCTTGTCGGCCAGTGAAACCATACCATCGGAGGATTTCGCCTTTTTCGGCGTATTCTCCGATGGTTTTTCATTATCAGCAGCGCCGTCGCTGCTTATCATCGTGGCCAGCACGCCGCGGGCGTGAACGTCTTCGTGGCAGTATACGCACAGATTTTCCCAGTTGCTGCCGTCACGCTGATTGTTAAAATGATTGCCGTCTTTATGATGTACTGTCAGCAACTGCAATTCGCGTCCTTCGAATTCGCGACCGCAGCGTGCGCAGAAATGTCCATGCATGGCCAGCGAGGCGCGGCGGTAATCGAAGCCCTCAGTGGCTTCTTTTTCCTTTTTAAGCTGCCTCACAAAATCGCCGGGGCTCAGTTTTTCAGTTCCGTCTTTAGGCTTTCCGTTTTCTGGCATCACTTCCTCCGAATAAACATGGTTTCATTCTACATTAATCCTCGCTGCAGTAAAACGCTTTTAGCGCGGCAATCTTGACTTGCCAGGCAAAACCGCTAAGATTTCCCTGGAAATAAACACTGATGAAAAGGGAACATATCATGCGTGGAATTATTATACTGAGCCTGCTGGCTGCTGTTTTACTCTGCGGTTGCTATACTCACCGCATTTACAGCGGCGATAACGAAATGGTCGGCAGTATCAAAAACGCAAAGGGCGAAGTGGTTTACGAAGATGAGTGGCAGGATTATTTCATCTGTGGTCTGGTCAACAATACCGAGCCGCTCAACATCGACAAGCTCTGCCCGGACGGCAAAGTCAGAATCCAGCGCCGTACATCGTTTGTCAACGGCCTGGTTGGAGCATTGACTTTATGCATATACACCCCTACCGAAATTGTGGTGAAGTGCGAAAAATAATGCCAGCCTGATGCTTAAGTAAACTGCAAAGGCGGACGTTCACAAGAGTCCGCCTTTTGTTATTATAAGACATATCCGGATTGCGGTTGCCAGCAGTAACATGCCAGGTAGTGCATGCAGTGTTTTTCCTCTGCCGCTGCATATCTTCAAGAAGCCATGTCCCTTGCCTTACCATGCTGAATTTTGTTGATTTACGACGGGTTATGGCATATTTAATATATTATCGTGAACGTATGGGATTACTCTACGCAGGAAATCAATAATGCTCTGGAAAGGTACTAAAATCTGCCTCTTGCTTGCAGTAGCGCTGCTGTCGGCAGTGTTGTCTGCCTGTGGTGACGAAGGCATGAGTGACGGCCAGAGCGACTGCTACAGCCTGTGCGAGCGCTTGGAAGAGTGCATCGACGCCGAGACCTTCAGCATTGATTTCTGCTATGAAGCCTGCGACGAGGAGCTTTACTACGACTCGCGTTCCATCGACTGCGCCATGTATGCATTAAAACAGGAATGTTCCGCCGCCTACGTGGATTACTGCGCAGGCGATCCGGGCATCAACTGGATGTAGGAGCCGCCGCCATGTATAAAACCGCACTGCTCCTGCTGACGACTCTGCTGCTTATGACGGCCCTGTCGGCCTGCGGCGAAAACGGTCTTGACAAGAAGTGTGTGGAGGCCTGCCGCAAGCTGGACGCCTGTTATTCGGATATCGAAGCGCCTGATCTGGCCTGTCGCTACCGCTGCTCCGAACCGGATCTGACGCTTAACGAAAAGCTGGCAGACTGCATTATCGCCACCAGATGCGAAGACCTGACTGAACTCTGCTATTGAATTTCCGCTAACGCGGGGGATGGTATAAAAAACCGGCGACCATTATTGGCCGCCGGTTTTGTTTTAAATGATAAGATTAGCTACTCGCTGAATGAGAACAAATTACTCGCCTTAAGAAATTATTGGAAAAATGGAATCCTGGTTGAAGTATATTTTTCCGTAGGGGCGCGGCGTAGTGCGAAGCACGTAGTCCGCCCGTATTTACATAAGACGGGAGGACTCCGCGCCTGCGGCGCTCTGCCACTCCCCTACAGGAATATTTCAAAAAAGCAATCTAACCCGGATTCCCGCCTCCGCAGAAATGACAATCATACCATTCATATATAAACGGGATAATCCAGCCGCTACTCCTCAGAATCCAGCTTTACTCCGCACAGCTTCATAAAGCGGCAGGCATCGGCGCGGCAGGTTTCTGCGTCGCAGTTGCGCCATTCGGCGTAGGGCAATCCGGCGAGGGCGTGAGCTTCGCATAAGCTCTGCTCGAAGCGTGCAATCGCAGCCAGGGCCTGCGGCGAGCCGCTTTCGATGCGCACAATCTCGCCGGAACCGGCCAGATAAACGATTTCGGCGGCCATCGGTCGTCCGGGCCAGGCGCGTTCGAGCGCACGGGCGTAAACCGCCACCTGCATAATGTAATCTTCGGCTCTGGGCGTATTGCTGCGGGCATACTTGTAGTCGATCAGACGCAGTTCACCGTCTGGCGGCTCGATCAGCAGGTCGATACGGCCTTTCAGCCGTGCGCGGCGTCCTTCGGACATTTCCAGTTCGGCTATAAAAGGCATTTCGCGGTGCAGCGCGGCGCCGTTTGTATTGATCTGTCGCGAAAGTTCCGCGTACCATTCGGAGGCAAAGAAGCGTTCGAGGCTGCACACGGCGCGATCAGCCCCGGCGGAGTCCTGCTGCGCCGCTGTCGCGAAGAACCCGGAGATGTCCTTTGCCTGCGGAGACACACCCAATGGCATGGCTTCCAGAAAGCAATGTACCAGCAGGCCCAGCGAAGCGCCTTCCGGTGTTTCCTCATCGGCGTATGGCGCTTCCATCCACAGGTTAGTGCTGCGCTCCAGCATGCGTTTGAGGTGGTAGCGCCGTTCGCAGGCGTGAAAGTCGTGCAGCATGGTTACGCTGAAGGTGCCCAGCATGGACGGCGAACAATCGTGAGCCTGCGCCTCGGCGCACAGCCGTTCAATTTCCGCCGCCGTCGGCATTTCTGTGCTCTGCGCTGCTGGTTTTGCAGGCTCCGTCTCCATCTGCCCGTCGATTTCCGTTATGTGCATGGCCAGACCACAGGCGGAAGCCGCCATTTCTATCTCATCGGCCAATGCGATTGCGGCTGTAGATTCACCTTCCTCATCGCGTTCGCCGCCCTTGCCTTCGGAAAAATTGGTGCCGATGACAAGCCGGTCTTTGGCGCGCGTGGCGGCCACATAATAAATGCGGCGCTCTTCGGCCAGCTCCATGTTTTTGTGAGCTTCCTTGCGCTCTTCAAAGGGATCAGACTCAAGCTTGCTGCGGGTTTTTACAATAACGCCTGCGCGTCCATCGGCCAGCAGACGACCCTTGAAAATTCCCGCTTTTATTTCGACCGCCGGAAGAACCACAATTGGAAACTCCAGACCCTTGGCCTGATGTATGGTCATAATCTGAATGCCGCAGGCGTTCTGCGGCGCTTCGCCGGGGCCGCGATCATCCTTCAGCATGTCGTCCAGTCTACGCAGCGCGGCGTAAAGATCGCTGGTGCCGTTGCGGTTTTCAATTTCGTGCAGCAGGCGCAGAAGCTTGTGCTGATTGGCCGTAACGCGCTCGGATTCATGCCCGCAGGCCGCCACGGCTTCAAGATCAAGTCTTTCCAGCAGCTCCTCGAAAATTTCAGAGGCCGGCATCAGGCGTCGTCTGGCGGCCAGATCGCCGTATACTTCCACAAAATACAGCAGACGTTTCTGCTGTACGCCGGGTATGGATGCACCTTCACACAGCGCGGCGCAATCCGTCGCGCTTTTTATAACCGCATCAAGCTTCCGGTCCGATTTTTCGCAGTGCTGGTGCAGGCGGAAGATAGAGTTATCCGACAGATGCACGGCGGGTGAGCGCAGAACCGTCAGCAGCGCGACAGTGTTCCAGGGTTCTATCAGCAGGCGGGCGGCTGCGATGAGATCGAGCACTTCGTTGCGCTGGAAGAGACCTGAGCCGTCAACCACCGAAAAGGGCAATCCGGCGCGGCGGAAAGCCCGCTCGAAAGCCGGCAGGATATGCTTCTTGCGCACCAGCACGGCTACATCTTCGTATGTGGCTTTTCTGCTTTTGTCTGACTGCCCGATTTCGAGTCCGTTAATGGCGATCATTTCGTGCAGGCGCAGCGCTATGGCTTCAGATTCAGCCCGCAGACGATCTTCCTGCCTGCTGAGTATCGATTTGTTTACGCGCAGCAGCTCAACCGGCGCGCCCTGCCCCGGATATTCCAGGCCCGGCAGCAGATCGTCTTCTTTGCTGTATGACGACTGATAATCCTGACTGCCGTCATCCAGCAGTCGACCGAAAAGAGCGTTCGAGAATTGCAGCAGGTGCGCATTGGAACGGAAGTTGCGGCGGAAATGCAGAATCTTGGCATCCTCGCGCCCCTTCCAGTCGTTTTCGATCTGCCTGAAAACGCTAACATCCGCGCCTCTGAAGCGATAAATGGACTGCTTGCGGTCGCCCACATAGAGGCGGCGCGTAGGCCGTGCGCCTCTGGCGATAAAATCGGCGTCGCGCGACAGCAGGTTTATCAGGCGCAACTGAATGCGATTGGTGTCCTGAAATTCATCCACCAGAATAACATCGAAGCGGCTCTGCCACTGCTCGCGGATTTCGCGCCGGGTGGCCAGCAGATCGATGGCGCTGACGAGCACATCTTCGAAATCCAGCATGCTTACCGCTGCTTTGGCTTCGGCGTATTCGCGGCGTATCAGCACTGCGATATCGAAGGCTGCTTCGGCCTCGTCGATGGCGAAAAGCCGTTCGAAGGCAAACTGCGCCGCGTCGAGATGAGACAGAAGTTCCCTGCGGGTTTCCTTGAAACTCTTCCATGAATTTGTATGAACGGTCTTGAAATGCCTTACAAGTCCTTCCGGTCCGCTGAAGAAGTCCATCCCGGCCCGGCGCGCGGTTTCCGGCGTCGGACGCTTTTCCGGCTTACCGTATATTTCAAAATGCCTGATGATTTCTTCCAGTCCGACGCTTAATTTATCGCTGACAGCGCCAGTCGCCAGATAACTGCTCCGGACTTCTTCAAGACCTTTTCCGTATGCATCCAGTTCGGCGTTCATCTTATCCGGCAGAGCTTCCTTTTCGGCCTGGAAATCCGGACGGGAACCCGAAAGCACTTCGGAGGCTTTAGCGACGTTCAACAGATCATCGGTCACCTGATCGAAGCTGTTGTTTTCCAGCAGCAGCAGCAGGCCAGCATGCCCTTCAGACAGCAGGCGGCGCATGACCCTGATGGTGGAGTCCAGCAGCAGACGGCGGGCTTCATCCTCCGGCAGCAGCGAAAAATCCGGCGGCAGAGCGGCTTCGAAGTGATGCTCGCGCAGCAGCCGCATGCAGAATGAATCGAAAGTGCCTATAACGGCGTCGGACAGCAGTTCAAGCATGCGGGCATAGCGTTTGTCGCCGGGATTATCGCGCCGCTTGGCCAGCAGGGCTTCGCGCAGACGTTCGCGCATTTCTCCGGCAGCCTTGCGGGTAAAGGTCAACGCCAGAATATTGTGCGGAGTGACGCCGTCGCCAAGCGCCGTGCGGCCTTCAGCAATGCGCAGATACAGTTCGACCAGTGCGGCGGTTTTGCCCGTACCGGCAGAAGCTGATACCAGCGTATCGCGTTCGAAACGGAACAGATCCTCTTTTACTTCATCCCAGGCGAATCCCATGCCATGTCCTTCAAATGTTTATGTGTATCAAGATACCCGCAGGGGTTCAAGCGGTCAAGTTATGCTCATATCATAAAAAATGCGGATTGGCCGGGGCGATGCTGCACATCGCTCCAGGCAGTCTGCTCATCCGTCAAATATGCAGCCATAAAAAAAAGGGCCGGATGAACCGGCCCTTAAAAGGTGACTTTTAAATACTATTTGTGCGGCACGAACGAAAGGTCCAGACCTGCCGGGTAGGCGTATGATACGTATTTGTCATAGCCGTATACGATCAGACCGATGCGCCCGTTGGAAGTGATTTTGTGAGTTCCGTCTTCGATTTTCATGCTGAGAACATAAGCATTGATGCCGCCGATCTGCTCGAAGCCGGTATTGTTGATTCGCTCGTCGTCCAGATAGATCTCAAGGTTTTTGCTCTTGGCGAGAATGTTGATGTAGTCGTCCTTATAGGTCGAAGGAGTGAGGAAGACGTAATCGTAACGGAACTGTTCTACCGGCGGAATAAGGAACATGGCCGGGTCGCCCACATCCGGTGCGTCATCAGGATCGAAGTCCTGACCTACCAGGAACTGACCGACCAGCACCGGGTTGCCGGGCTTTGAAATGATGATGAAATCATCATAAGTCTGGATCAGGCAGGAATCACCGGCTTTCATCTCGCGGTCACAGCTTATCTGATCTGCGTTTCCCTGACTGGGAGGATAAAGACCCAGAACACTTTCGGGTCTGGTTGTAATGGTGGTTTCGTCATTGAGCGCTACGATTTTGTATACATTGGGGTTCGAATTGTCGCTATCGGGCGTATTGGCCTTGGCGGCGATATACTGGCTGGTCCAGGAGTCGGTCGGGAAGATCTGCTCTTCCAGATGGTCGCAGGCCCAGCAGGTATGCGGTACAAACTGGCATTCGTTGCCGGAGAATACGGCCACCGGCTGGTCAGCTTCAATGGTGCTTCCGGTCAGGTCGGTACCCAGGCAGAAAGTTCTACCGCTCGCTGAGTCATTGTAGCAGGTGCTTTGATCATATATGTTGTAATCGCTTTCGAGTTGCAGAACTTCATACTGGTTAAGCGAATAGGTCTGCTGTCCGTTGGCTGGAATGCCCTGAATACCCGTACCAGCTATTACTATGCCGTTTGCTGTAGTTTTAACCGTAACAGAAGTAGTTCCGGGGCTTGAAGCCACAATGCTGATGAACGCTTTCATCATATCTCCATAGTTGATTCCGCTGATGAGCTGTATCATCGGGCGGTAAGTCATTACCATGTATTCGCGCTCAAAAACATGCGAAGGCAGCAGCAGAGAGGCGTCGTTGGTATAAGAGTAACAGGTGGCGCGGTCGCCGCCCTTGCTATCCAGACAGACCGAGTTGACCACGTAAGTTAAGGGGTTGAACTGCGATACCGTGACCGGAATGGTCGAATGCAGATGGAATGCAGCCTTGCCCTTGGCGGTGCCGGAAAGCTCGTTGAAAGGCAGACGCACGGTCTTATCGGTCATTGGTTCAACAGTAAAGTTGCGAGAGGGTTTGGTCGGAATGTCGATGGTCACTTCAGCGGTGTAATCGGGGTTAGTGTTGGAAACAACCACTGCAAATTCAGATTCATCGCCCTGTTTGAAAACCGAGTCAAGCTGCGGATTGGGCAGCACTGTCGGCCAGTAATCGCAGCCGATGTAGGAATCGAGCATGCGCGCTCTTTCACAGAGGTCAACGCACTGACCGTCCATGCAACTGCTGCCGTCATCACCTTCTTCGCAGGGGATTATGCCGGGCTCGTAACCTGTGCCATCGGAGTTGCACTGACGAATGGTGTGTTCATCCATGCATTCATACGCTTCAGGTATGCAGATGAGGTCGGACGGACCGCAGCCACGTGCCGAAGTGCACACTTCTCCGACGCCACAGGCCTGCGGTTCATCGTAACCGTCTCCTGCGGCGTTGCAGTATTGAATGGAGGTGGAGGAAGAGCAGCGGAAGTCTTCAACCGGAGTGCAGCCGCCTTCGACGCACTGCTTCAGTACAGAGTCACAGACCCATGTGGTCGGGCAGGGAACGGGGTCGTTCCAGCCGCTGCCATCGTCGTTGCACTGCTGCAGTCTTTCAGCATCGGCGCAACGTGTTTCGGTTCCGGGTGTACAGACCTGAGTGCCCTCTTCGATGCAACGACCTTCGTAGCACACGAAGTTGACATCGCAGGGTTTGGGATCTTCCCAGCCGTCGCCGGCGTCGTTGCAGGTTACAACGTTGCCGTCGGAGTCACAGGCAGTTGTAGTGCCGGGATCGCAGTTGACTATCTGACAGCGACCGGAAGTGCAGAATTCTTCTTCTCCGCATTCTTCCTCGGCACCCCAGCCGTCACCGGCATCGTTGCAGGTCTGCATATGAGTATCGTCAACGCAACGGGTCTGAATGGAAGCCTGGCAGGATTCGCCGCTGGCGCAGATGCCGCCGGAGCAGCTTTCACCATCTGGGCATTCATGCTCAGCTCCCCAGGAACCGCTGTCGTCGCATTCTTTAATAAGGTCGCCAACGCAGATGCTCTCGCCAGCGGTGCATTCGCCGACATAATCTCCGTCAACCTCGTCAAGCTGACAGGTTCCGGCGATACATATTTCGTCGGAGTTGCAGGCTACCGGATCTTCCCAGTTGCCGTCTGCGTCGCAAGCCCTGTAGGAAACTTCATCGGCGCACTCTGTCATGTTGGGGGTGCAACCATCCCCGGCTGTATCTTCCCCGCCACAGGCATAAGCGGTAAGGAGCACGGGAATCAGGATCAGCATGCTTGTAAAAAATGCCTTGGAACGCATAAATCTACCTCCCTAATGCAAATCGTGCGATCAGCAACCTGACATACTTTTCATCTGATAAAGTATGTTAAAAAGCCATGCGAAAGTAAAGAGCTTTTCACAAGTCTTTTATCTCATTTCTCCCCGGATGATTTTCAAATGTTCACGACTGCGCAGTTTCAGTTTCCGGCGCTGCCGGCGCCTTTGGCATCCGGATAGAGTTTTCGGATGTTTTCCATAAGAATATTGCCGGTTTGCGGCCCAAGAGACACCGAGCGTTCATACTCGTAAAGCGGGTCCTGCCAGTCAGCGGGGTTCATTATATAACCGATTTCATCGTTAGCCAGCCCCAGTATCATTTTGTGGCGACCGTGCATGATATTACCCTTAATTTCGAAACCGAGCGCCGGCAGAATTTCGCCGGGAACCGTCACTATACCCAGCGGGCCGATATCGATGCGCCAGGTTTCCGAGTACATCATGCCGTTTTTAAAAACGCGCTTGAGAAAGCCTCTTTCCGAAAGGTAAGTAAAGCCGTCGTTTTCTACCGGGAAGCGGATCAGGCGACGGTCGATGTTTATTTTCGGATTATCGATGGCTTCGGCATTTTTCAGCGCTATCGAGGCCATTTCGGCCAGATAGCGACCCGCCAGTCTGGCGCGTTTGGTGCGCAGACGCGGATGGTTTTCCGTCCAGCGCGGCATGGCGGGAGCTATCATACCGCCCAGCGCACCGTTCATGAAAACCACATTGCCGCCCTCAAGTTCTTCAAGATGAGCATACAGGTAGCCGGGATAATCGGCATAAATTTTGTCGTGATTCTGCCCGCTGAATTCAGCATGGCAGGTGTAATTGACCAGCGTGGCGATGGTTCCGCCATCCAGTCCGCGCGCCTGCAAGACCGTCATATCGTTATCTTTATAGCCGGGACGGTGCAGGTTTTCGTTGATGCCGTCGGGTACTTTTACCGTAACTACTTTAAGAGTGGCCGGTCGGGCGGAAATGGCCGCTTCGGTAACTGCGCGGGCGATATCCGTGCTGATGCGGTTCATGTAGCCTTCTTCAACTCCTGATTCGACCGGCAGCATATAAAAGAGGTAAGAACCCCACAAGCCCATGGTGTCGGGGCCACTGTGATTGTGAGCGGAAGTCACCACCAGATCCAGTTGGTTGCCGCTTCTCGAAAGCTTATGCCGCGCATCCCAGATGCGGTCGTTCATCAAGCCCACAAAATCGGTTCCCACCAGCGCCAGCGAGGTCTGTCCGTCATCCATGAAAAGTACGCGGGCTGTCACGGGAGTTACGACGCCGTTTGAGCGTTTGTTGGGACCGTATCCGGCGATGTAATAACCCTTGCCGCGCTTGGGCGTCAGATCCACCACCGCCGAGCCGACGATAAGCTGCGGGTCTTTCTGCGCACGGCGCATTTCTTTCCAGTGGTCGTATTCGGTGGGGCTGTCCACATTTATTTTTTCAATATTTGTCAGTTTATCCGGCCAGACGAAATTGGGCGGATCGCAGGAAATACATAATGAGAGCAGCATGACAGCCGCGAACAATATTGCCATATGGCCTGCATGGGATTTCATTGGACGCATCTCCCTTGAAATAAGCAGTAAATACAGGAAGTCCTGAAACTATCACTGCCCGCACCCAGCGTCAAGATCGAGTTGGAAGGATATGTATTTATTGCCGACCCGGCTCCGGTCTCACTCTTATGCCTCTAATGTCATTCCCGCGAAAGCGGGAATCCAGGTTAGATTGTTTTTCAGAATTATTTCGTAGGGGCGCAGCGCGCTGCGCCCTTGCCGAGATTGCTGACAAAGGCGTCAAATCTTCAGATACACACGAATATTACCCGTCACCCCCGTGAAAACGGGGGTCCAGGTTGTTGAATTTAATCTGGATTCCCGCTTTCGCGGGAATGACGATGAGGCACGGAGTAATCGATAAAATTCCGACATCGGGTTTGTCTACGGTAGTAGGGGCGCAGCGCGCTGCGCCCCGGTTTGTTGAAATGTATTTTATTTTTTTAGCAGGTTATCAGATTTACCTCCGCCTGCACTGAGGAGGCGCTTTAAAGCGCCGTCTCGAAGTGCATGGCGGCGCGTTTCCCTCATGCTTCGAGACGAAAATCTGCGATTTTCTCCTCAGCACTTTCGGGAAACAGGCTATATGTAAAAATGGGGATTATTCATGGCATTATTAACCCGGCGACTATTTCATAGCGTTTCCTGTCCTTCGAGACGGTGGGCCGTTTCCCTGAGGAGCACGCCGCAGGCGTGTGTCTCGAAGGGCGGCCCACCTCCTCAGGAATACGGAAA
>Ga0172375_10002778_pt1 | contig 27051 bp, 19 predicted proteins | sample LakKiv1m_FD_114537 | JGI IMG/M metagenome (GOLD analysis project Ga0172375, IMG submission 114537) | Freshwater microbial communities from Kabuno Bay, South-Kivu, Congo - kab_092012_11.1m | ecosystem: Environmental > Aquatic > Freshwater > Lake | place: Democratic Republic of the Congo...
GTCATTCAAGGCATTGACCCTTTCATCGGCCATGCCGGTGATGACGTTTTCCCACTCCGATACCGTAAGCGTCTTGCCTTGGATCGACCCATAATCCTGGACGATCAGGGTGTCGTTTTCGATCTTGACTGTTTGCATATTGTCCACAAACGTCAAAGCCATGAAAGCGAAGGCGGCAACAATGGTGCCAAGAATTATGTATGGCGTTCTGCGGCCCAACTTTGTCTTCGTCTTGTCAGACAGACTGCCGAACAGCGGCAACAGGAATATCGCCAGCATGTTGTCTGCGGCCATGACGACACCCGACCAGGTCTGATTGAGTCCAAACTTGTCGATCAGAATCTTGGCGATGATGTTGTCATAAGCCTGCCAGAACATCGAGATCAGGAAAAAAGCGAGCCCGACCAGAAAAATCTTTTTGTAGTTCAGCTTCATATTCCACCTCAGTTTTTGTTTCGTCTTTTTTCATTATATCATGTTTTCAAAACCGGGATGATTGAAAATCAAAAAAAACAGAATCGCTTCTGTTTTTTTGATTTTTTCTCTCTTTTCTCAGCTTACATGTATCTTCGAGCCAAGATAACGTATGGCCAGTTCGTTGTAGGTGTCCGCATGCAGCGAAAGCGGTGTTTCCTGGTTCAAGCCATACTTGACCTTTACGCTGAGGGTCCTTTTGACCTTGAGCCATAGACTCAGTCCGATGATGGCGATCAGGCCGCAGGCGACGTAGTTGCCATACTGGGAATAAGGATATGCTGGAAACTGATAGAGATTGGCATAGACGACATAAGCAAGTCCGAGTCCGCCCAGGAAGAGCAGAAAGCCGATGATCTTGACCCAAAGCCGATGTTTCTGATAATCGATATGGTATTCGAACTGATGGATCGATCTAAGATCGATCTCATCCATCTTTTTTCTCCTGACTCTGCGGCCTTGCGAAAACGTCAACCCATAGGTATAGATGATCAGCCTCTTGTTTGTCAGCATGATCTGGCAGAGTCCTTTTATGGACTTGAGTTTGCGGAAATCCTTATAGATCTTTTCGTTGGCATCCAGCGTCACATTGCGGACGACGTTGTTTTTCACCGTTTCACTCCCCCAGTCGGGTTACGGATTCATTTTACTCCAAATCCCGCCTGATTTCAATAATATCATGAAAATAAGAAATGCCGGAAATGCTACTGCTTCTGAGCGAACACCTTGGTGAACTCACCGAACAGCATCGGTATGAAACCAAGTCCCGCCGCAATCAACAGTTCGGAAAGACTCATGGCCTCGATCTCGAAGATGGCCGCAAACGGCGGCACGTATACCAGCAGCAACAACAGCGCGCAGGAGAAAAACACCGCGATGTTAACGTATTTGTTGCTGAAGGGGTTCATCTGGAAAAGGAACCTGGTTTCGGAACGGGCCGAGTAGGTCCGAAAGAGTTCGCCGAAGACGACGGTGACCAGGATCATGGTCCGGGCCTGTGTCAGGGAGCCGCCATTGGTCTCGAACATCAGACCGAGTTTGAAACTCGTCAGGGCCGCCAGCATCAATCCGGTCCCCTGGATGAAGACCTTGATCAGGGTCTGCTTGTTCAGGATCTGTTCCTTGGTATCGCGGGGTTTCTGATCCATGATCGATTTTTCCCCTTCTTCCAGACCCAGGGCGAAGGCCGGGAAAGCATCGGTCATGAGGTTGATCCAGAGCAGATGGATGGCAAGCAGGGGGATCACCGCTTCCTGGGTGATAGGATCCTTGAACAGGAACGAGAAGACCATCGCAAGGAAGATAACCAGGATCTCGCCGATATTGCAGGAGACGAGATATATGGTGAATTTGCGGATGTTGCTGTAGATGATGCGGCCTTCCTCGACCGCGGAAACGATCGAAGCGAAATTGTCGTCGGTCAGGATCATGTTCGAAGCCTCTTTCGAGACTTCGGTGCCGGTAATGCCCATCGCAACACCGATATCGGCCTGTTTCAAGGCGGGAGAATCATTGACGCCGTCGCCGGTCATGGCGACGACTTCATTGTGCTTTTGCAGGATTTCGACGATCCTGATCTTGTCTTTGGGGGTCGAACGGGCGAAGACGTCGCAATTCATGATCGCGTCCTCGAATTCGGCATCCGACATCTTATCGGTATCTTCTCCCGACAGGGCGATATGTCCCGGTTTCAGGATGTCGAGTTCGGTCGCGATCGCCTTGGCCGTCGCCAGATGGTCGCCTGTGATCATCATCACCCGGATGCCGGCCTTGTGGCATTTGGCGATGGCTTCCCTGGCTTCCGGTCTCGGAGGATCGATCATGGCCGTGAGACCGACGAAGATCAGATCCTTTTCCAATTCCATCGACTTGTAGTCGTCGACGATCCTGTAGGCGTATCCCAGGACCCGGAAAGCCTGTTGGGAATAGGTTTCGTTCTGAGCCAGGACCGCTTTGATGTCCGCTTCGGTGATGTCCTTGACGACACCATCCTTTTCAATCCGGTTGCAAAGTTTGATCAACTGGTCGCTGGCGCCTTTGGTCAAGACCACGTATTGTTCACCGATCTTGTTGATCGAGGTCATCATCTTTCGGGTGGAATCGAAGGGATATTCGTTCACTTGGGGATATTTCTCGTTCTTGTTGTCGAGTTCATAGCCGCCTTTTCGGGCCAATACGAGCAAGGATCCTTCGGTAGGATCGCCAAGAACCTTGTTGCCTGATTCGAGCACGGCATCGTTACAGAGCAGACAAATCTGCAGGATCCGGTCGAGGTTGCCTTCGATCGGAGCTTTTTCGCCATCGACAAGAATGTTGCCGGAAGCTTCGTATCCGGTTCCTGAAACTTCATATTCATGATCAAGGTCATAGACTTTCCTGACCGTCATTTCGTTTTGGGTCAAGGTGCCGGTCTTATCCGAGCAGATGACCGTGGCCTGCCCGAGGGTTTCAACCGTGGACAGGTTTTTGATGATCGCATGACGCTTGACCATTCTTTGCATCCCGAGGGCCAGCACGACCGTGATCACAGCCGTCAACCCTTCGGGAATCGCCGCCACGGCAAGAGCGATCGCCGTGAGAAAGATTTCAAATACATCCCGTCCCTGGATCAATCCAAGACCGAAAATGACCACCGAGACGCCGATGCAGATGAAACCGAGAATCTTGGCGAACTGGTCGATCGCCTTCTGAAGCGGCGTCTTGCCTTCTTCGACGGCTTCGAGCATGGTGGCGATCTTGCCGATTTCAGTTTCCATACCGACACCGGTCACGACTCCAAAAGCTTTGCCATAGGCGACAAGCGTGGACATGTAGGCCACATTATGTCGTTCCGCGAGAACGATGTCCTTGTCATAAGCGATCGTGGCGTCTTTTTCGACAGGAACCGATTCTCCGGTCAGGGCCGATTCATCGATTTTCAGGTTGGTGCTTTCGACAAGACGCATATCGGCGCCGACATAATCACCGGTCTCGAGAAAAACGATGTCGCCGATGGTCAGTTCCGGTGATGCTATTTCTTTCAATTTGCCGTCGCGCAGGACCTTGGCGTGAGGCGAACTCATCTTCTTCAAGGCCGCCAGCGCATTGTTGGCCTTCTGTTCCTGAGTGACACCGAGAATGGCATTCAAAATCACAATCGCGAGGATGACGAAGCCATCGACGAAGCCATCTCCGGTGGGACTCATCAATCCGGTCACAATCGAGATCACAGCCGCAATCAGAAGGATGATGACGAGAAAATCCTCGAATTGCGCCAAAAACATCTGGAAGAGGGTTTTCTGCTTTTTCTCCTTGAGTTCGTTTCGGCCGTAGGTGGCTTGACGTTTTTCAGCCTCCTCGGAGGTCAGTCCTTTTTTAGGATCGACCTTTAATTCCTCCAATGCTTCCTTCGCTTTCAGACGGTATAGTTCCATATCCTCATTTCCCTTCCGATAGTTTTTTATAAAAACAAGACCTATGCACAAGTTCGTGCATAAGTCTCGCTGCTAAACAATTAAACCAGGCTTATGGCCATGCTTGTTGATTTAATCGCGGGCGTGCCGCCAGCTACTCCCTTATGTCAATATTATGATATATGCTTTTGCCGTCAATGTCAATCGGTTATCGATTTCTTTGGTAAATTGACCAGGACCATTTTTTGCTTCAGCTGCTTGAAATGGTTGATCACAGCCTCGAAACCGACGGCGAGGACAATCAGGAGGATCGTCCAGGCAAAAACCTCGTCGTAAGCCAGATTGATTTTGGCTAGATATAGCGAGTTGCCGATCGAATTCCTTGTCTGCGACAGATACTCGGACATGACCAGAACCTTGATCCCGAGTCCGGCCGACTGCATCAGGACCGTTTCGATCTCATTTCTCATCAAAGGCAGATAACAGAACCTAAGTCCGGTAATCATGCGGTTGTCTTCAAGTTTGTACACATCGACAAGTTCGGAATCGATATTCCTGATCCCATCATGAAACGCCTGATAGATCAGAGGGAATATCATCAGAAAGGTGATGAGATAGGGTGTGAGCTTCAAGCCGAAAAGAATCAGGATGATGACGATGACCGAGATGACGGGAACCGTTCTCAGAATCGTCACGATCGGGGAGAAGAAACGGGAGAATCCGGATTTGAATCCGGCAATGATGCCGAGTGTTCCCCCAAGTACCAGCGCGATTGCCATGGCGATCAGAAGACGAAGCAACGTCATCGCCATCGCCAGCAACGACCTAGCGTTCGCAAACAGTCTCAACAGGGCCTGGAAAACAGCGAGCGGGCTAGGCAAAAGCAGCGGACTGGATACGATCGCGTAACCGATCATCCAGACACAGAATATCGCAAAGATGGATAATACTGCCAGACTGGTCTTCTTCAAGCCCGATCACCCTTTACGGTTGATAATAGAATGCCTCCGGAGGCAGGCTGCCGCCGATCAGGACGGGATTTATCTCCATGATGATATTGAAATAAGTTTCCACTGCCGCTTGGGAATCCAAGGCGGATACAAAGTCAAGATGACTGTTGGGAATCGCTGTTTCCAGAACTCCATCGGCATAGGTATAGCCAAGAGCGTCCGCCAGTTCGGCCGCCGCGGTCGGATCGGCGTTCACCGCAGCCACCGAAGCTTCCAGATCCTCCAAAAATGAGTTGATGACCGATTTGTCCAACGTGCTTTTCGCAAAGACTCCCGATTGCGGATAGGAAGAATCGCTGGTAAGGGTCTCATACTCCGACTGGAGATCGATCACATCAAGATCGGGATCGGTGGCCAAAAGGACGGAAAGCGATGGTTCCGCTGTCAGGATGATCAGCGAGTTGTCGGCTAGGAAAAGCGAGGTCGCCGTGGTGACGGAGTCCACATAGGTAATATTAACATCAATTCCCGCTTCCGACAATATGTATCGTAGAACTATGTCTCCGGTCGAGTTCGCTCCGAAGGCGGTGATATCCTTGCCGTCCAGGAAAGCGAGGTCGAAAGTGGTATCCGACTTGGTCACAAGATAGAAGTTGCCGAAGACGATCGAAGCCACAAAGATGTAATCTCCGGTGCTTTCATAGAACTTGGCGCCCAGATTGGTTCCGGCGAAAATGAAGTCATATGTCTCTGAACCGAAGGCGGCCACTAAGGGATCGGGTCCGGATACGACATCGACAGTGTATTTGTCGGTGTCGTTTTCCACGTAGAGTTGCGCGATGGCAGGCGACCCGGCGGGCACGATAAATGTCGCTTTGGTTTTCGGCTGGCAGGCGCTAAGCGAGCCGGCCAAGAAAAGCAAAGCGAGGATGGCGAGAATTTTTTTCATTTCAAAACCTCCGAGTATGGGATCCGCTTCCGGTAGGAAGTGTGCAACAATTCATGGGAGAGATGCGAATTCGGCTTTCCCAGAAATTCGGCGTACAAAGTCTTCACCGCTTCACTTTCGTGGGATTTCCGGAAAGTGTTCAGTTCATCGATGCTGTAGAGGACTTTGGCTCTTCTGGCTCTGACATCGACCTTCTCCTGGATCTCTGCGGAAACGATCGGCTGACCGCCGCCGTTGACGCAGCCGCCGGTGCAACCCATGAATTCGACGAAATGATATTGCTTGTCGGTGGTCTTCATCCGCTCGAGGAATTCCTTGATCGCGCGTCCCCCATGGACGACAGCCACATTCACTGGCTGTCCTTTTATAATATACGTCGCTTCCTTGATGTTGTCAAGTCCGCGCACTGCTTCGAAGTCGACCGGCGTCGAATGACCTTCGAGGATTTCGGTTACTGTTCTTAACGCCGCTTCCATGACACCACCGGTGGCGCCGAAGATCGATCCGGCCCCGGTGTAGCTGGCGAGGACCCCGAACGGATGGATCGGTTCAAGATCACGGAAGGGGATGCCTCTGTGACGGATCACCCGGGCGATCTCCCTGGTCGTCAGGACGATATCCACGTCCCGGTAGCCGTCCCGTCCCATTTCCGGTCTTGAAGCTTCGGCCTTCTTGGCCACACAGGGCATGATCGAAACGGAGACGATGTCCTTGGGGTCCTTGTTCATCTTCTTGGCGTAATAGGTTTTGATGAGGGCTCCGGCCATCTGTTGCGGTGATTTGCATGAAGACAGGTTCGGGATGTATTCCGGATAATAGAGTTCGAGATAATTTACCCAGCCGGGCGAGCAGGACGTGAACATCGGCAGGACTTTGTTGTTGGTGAGCCGGTCGATGAATTCGCTGCCTTCTTCGAGAATCGTCAGATCGGCGGTGAAATTCGTATCCATGATTTCATCGACGCCCAGTTCTTTCAGGGCGGCGAACATCTGGCCTTCGACATTGGTTCCGATCTTGTAGCCGAATTCCTCTCCCAGGGCGGCGCGAACCGCGGGAGCAACCTGGACGACGACGGTTTTGGATTTGTCTCTCAAGGCCCGTTCGAAGTCCTTGACCTCATCGACGGCGCGGATGGCGCCTGTCGGACAGGATTGGATACATTTGCCGCAGTAGATGCAGCCGGCATCTTCGAGATTGTGGAACAGGGCCGGTCCGACATAGGTCTTGGATCCGCGTTGGTTGAAATTGAGGATGCCGAGACCGGACAGTTTCTGGCAGGCGGCGATGCAACGCCCGCAAAGGACGCATTTGCTCGAATCGAGGACCATTGCGTCGGAAGACTGGTTGACACGGATTTCCTTCTGGTTGAACAGTTTGGCGTTGGAAAAGTCGTTTTCGACGTTGAAACGCCGTAAAAGATCCAGAAATTCACAACTGTTCTCCCGGGAACATTTCCAACATTCGAACTTGTGGTTGCCGGCCAGTAGTTCCAGGGTTCCCGAAACGGAATCGTAGACTTCCTTGTTGTCGGTTTCTATTACCATTCCGGCCTGGACTTTGGTGGAGCAGGATGTTTTCAAGCCTCTTTGGCCTTCGATCTTGACCACACAGACACGGCAGTTGGCCTGTTCGTGGATGTCTTTGAGATAGCAGAGCCTCGGAATCCTGATTCCGGCGACCTCAGCGGCCCTCAAAACGGTATAATCGGAAGGAACTTCGACGGTTTTGCCGTCGATGGTCAGTTTGACGAGATTATCAGACATGTCGTTCCTCCTTTTCCCAACCCATCGGTTTGGTTGTGATCGAATTCACCGGGCAGGCCACCTTGCAGGCGCCGCAGCGGATGCAAAGACTGGCATCGATATGATGCTTTTCCTTGACTTTGCCAGAAATTGCCCCAACCGGACAGTTCTTGGCGCACTTCGTGCAACCGATGCAACCGTCGGTGATCGAGAAAGTGGTCAGTTTCGAACAGACGCCGGCCGGACAGACCTTGTCGACCACGTGGGCGATATATTCATTGCGAAAATGTTTGAGCGTGGACAAAACCGGGTTCGGTGCCGTCTGCCCGAGTCCGCATAGCGATGTGTCCTTGATCATGTTGCCAAGTTTTTCGAGGATTCTTAGATCATCCAAAGTGCCTTCGCCTTCGCAGATGCGGTCGAGGATGTCGAGCATACGCTTCGTACCCTCGCGGCATGGCGTGCATTTCCCGCAGGACTCCTCGACGGTGAAATCAAGATAGAAGCGGGCGACGTCGACCATGCAGTTGTCCTCGTCCATGACGATCATGCCTCCGGATCCCATCATCGAACCGAGATTGACAAGATTGTCGAAATCGATCGGCGTGTCCAGATCCTTGGTGGTGATGCAACCGCCGGAAGGTCCTCCGGTTTGCACAGACTTGAATTTTCTGCGGTTGGGGATTCCGCCCCCGATATCGAAGATGACCTCACGGAGGGTAGTGCCCATCGGCACCTCCAGAAGGCCGGTATTCATGATTTTTCCGCCCAGGGCGAAAACCTTGGTTCCGGATGATTTTTCGGTTCCGATCGCTTTGAACCAGTCGGCTCCCTTCAGGAAGATGACCGGTACATTCGCAAAGGTTTCGACATTGTTGACATTGGTGGGATGACCCCAAAGACCCTTGACGGCAGGGAAAGGCGGTTTGTTTCTCGGCATGCCCCTTTCGCCTTCGATCGAGGCAATCAGCGCCGTTTCCTCACCGCAGACGAAAGCGCCGGCACCGAGTCTCAGCTCGATGTCGAAATCAAATCCGGAATTGAAGATGTTTTTTCCCAGAAGTTGATAATCCTTGGCCTGGTTGATGGCGATCCTGAGTCTTTCGACTGCAACAGGATATTCGGCCCGGATATAGATATAGCCCATATTGGCGCCGATCGCGTAGCCGCAAATCGCCATGGCTTCCAAAACGGAATGGGGATCGCCTTCGAGGACGGCCCTGTCCATGAAAGCGCCCGGGTCGCCTTCGTCGGCGTTGCAGATGACATATTTCTGGTCATCGACGGATTTCGATGCGAATTCCCATTTCAATCCGGTCGGGAACCCGCCGCCACCACGGCCACGAAGGCCGGAACGTTTGACGGTATCGATGACTTGCAATGGTGTCATTTCCGTCAGGACCTGGCCCAGGGCCTGATAGCCGTCGCGTCCGATATACTCCTTGATATCTGTCGGATTGATGCTCCCGCAGTTTCTCAAGGCGATACGCTTCTGTTTGGAATAGAACTTCAGTTCGCTGTAGTTCTTGATTTTCTTGTAGTCGATCGGTTCCTTGATCTTCAAGCGATCGACGGGACGATGGTTCTTGACATGTTCGGTAACGATCTCTTCGACATCTTCCGGTTTCACATTGGCATAGAAGACTTCGTCGGGATAAACGACCACGATCGGGCCTTTTTCACATTGCCCCATGCAGCCGGTGATGACGGTTTTGGCATCGCCTGTCAGCTCATGCAGTTCCAGTTGCCTGTCGAATTCAGTCCGGATGCCCTTGGCATCGGCGTTGTGGCAGTCGGTACCGCCACAAATCAGGATGTGGATATTTTCTAACATGATTATCCCTACCTTTTGATCGCGGACAGAAGATATCTCTCAATCGGTCTTCCGCCCATCAGATGTTCTTCGACGATCTCTTCGACCATACGCTCCGTGACCTGGCAATAGATCGAATGCGTACCGTTTTCCTCGATGATCTCCACAATCGGCTCGAAGGCGCATTCGCCCATGCAGCCAACTTGGGTGATAAAGATGTTTTTCAGATCGTTTTCCTGGATTTCCTCCAGAAATTTGTTATATGCTTTTCCGGCCCCGGCGGCGATGCCGCAGGTGCCCATGCCTACCTGGATCCTGACTCCGCCTTTTACATAACGCATGTTCATGTTCCGCTTGGCTTCGTCACGCAGTTTTCGCAAATCTTCCAAAGATTTCATATTATTCCTCCGTTAATGCGGTTTCTTTTTCAAATTGCCCGGCTGATATCAACCGGCGCCACACTGATGGTTGTTGGTTTTCTATGCTGAAAAATCCGCACATTCATGCGGTTTCTTTCAGCTTTTTCAAAACTTGCTTCGCCTTCTGTACGGAACTGTTGCCATAGACGGTCTCGTTCACGGTGAAAACAGGAGCCAAGCCGCAGGCGCCGATGCACCTGGTTGCCGAAATCGTGTATTCCCCGTCCGATGAAGTTTCTCCGACTTTTAGTTTGAGTTCATCGGCAAAGGCATCCAGAATTCCTTGTGATCCCCGGACATAACAGGCTGTCCCCAGGCAGACGCTGATGATGTTCCTGCCTTTCGGTTCGATGGAAAACTGGCTGTAGAAGGTCACGACTCCGTTGATTTTGGCTACGCTTTCGTCGAGTTCCTTGGCGATAATCTTTTGTATTTGCAATGGCACGCATCCGAAGATTCTTTGCGCGTCCTGCAAGGTTGGCATAAGCGGTCCCGGCTTCTTCTTGTTTTCCTCTACCGCTTTGTATAATTGAGCAAGCTTTTCATCTGTAATGAGAATTTTTGCGCTCACTTTTGATGCTGTCTCCCTTCCTTGATTTATCAAGCAAAGGTATTATAACACGCCCGAATCAAGAAAGAAAGATAAATAAAGTGCTAAAACGCTTTCTTTTTTTTCATAAAAATTATCCAAAATATATTACTTATGAAGAGCATCCCTCCGAGGCTGCCACCGAGCAGATAAAGGTTATACTTCTCCCAAAATCCTGATGCATCTTCGGCGCCCACATCTGGGGCTTCATGGTAATAATCGACCGGTCTTTCGCAGACTCTGATCTGGAATGATTTAGATAGCGTATCCCCGTTTTCATCGATAATATCCAGCGCCAGATGGTATGTTCCCGGAACAGATGCATGCCGGGAATAAGAATCGTAAACCACTTTGAAATTATAACTATTTTCCGCTTTGATCTCTTCGGTCTTTGAAAGCAGATAGGCGATATCGCCAAGGCTTAGGACGGTGTCGTTGTAAACCTGGATGATCGAGCAATCGAAATAGACGACCGGTCCGATCTCGTCGACGACGGATACGGATACAATCTGTTCACTCCGGTTTCCGGAAGAGTCAAAGACCTCGAAAACGATCTGGTAATCGCCGAGAAGATCGTGATTTTCCGAATATGAGTCGGATACAATGGTGATCTGAAGCGTCGTGGCCTCATCGTAATTGTCGATGACACTGAGCCCGGATTGCACCTCATAGATGGATAGCTGCCGGTCGTAACCGATCACAATCTCAGTCGTTCCAAGGAATAGCGGCGCCTCCTCATCTACGACTTCGATCCAGACCGTGTATGCGGCTTCGTTCCCGGAAGAGTCGCTTACCGAATATTCGACAGGATAACTGCCGACAACCGAACTCGATTCCGTGTATCCGTCACTTACGAGCGTGATCGCGGTGGATAGATCACCGTCATAGTTGTCACTCGCTGTAAGCATCGCCTTGATTTCCTCAAGGGAATAGGTGTTGGGAAACACGGCCTTGACGGTCCCGATATCGGTAAAGACCGGATTGACGGCATCGACAACCTGGACAATAACTTCGATCGAGGAGAGATTGCCGCTGTTGTCGGCCACGGCGAAAACGACCGAATAGGTACCTAGTTGTGAAGCGAATGCGGTATAGTTGTCCTCTGTAACGATGATGGATCCGGAGACATCGCCGTCGATGGCGTCGTAGGCGTGAAGCGCCGAGCAGATCTCCTCGACCGAAATCGGCGTGTCGACATAGGATATCACCGTCCCGGCGCTCTGGAAATAGGGCGAGGTCGTATCGATCAGGCTACCTTCGATGTAGGCCTCATATCCATCGTAGACATTCCCTTCCTCCAGCATGAATCCGGAAAATCCGTAATACGAAAAATACCCGAAGTCAGGAAAGGCCACCGACATATAGTTCGTGTCGGAATCGGTACGGAAGACGACGTACAAGGTATTGAATTCCGAAGCGACCAGGAAATCGTCATTTGTGAATTCCCGTTGGGAAACGAGTGTTTCATTCTGATAACAGTCGACATATACTGTCAGATTGGAGTTTTCATAATCTCTCGGTATGGAAAGCAGATATTCGGTATAGGGTTTGACCAAAAACGGCTCGATGCTTTGATAGTTATCTCCCGAAACCGCGAAATTGTCCTCCGAGAAATAGTTTTCCCCACCCGGAAGGTAATCAGGGTTGTATGCAAGTACCTGACTGCCAAAACCATAGACAACAAAGAGTGCCAGAAGCGCCAACAAAAGTCTTTTTTTCATAATCGATCTCATCCTTTCGTGTAAATGTTACGCAAAATAAGGCGCTTGTCTTCTAGAAAATGGAAAACCGCCTCACCGAGGCGGTTATGTTCTATGACAAGACTTACGACTAAATCAATTTGTCCAGATAATCCTTGAGCTTCTGTTTCCAGGAACCGTAGACAATTATATGGTGATTCCCAAACGGTGAGGTGAGAAAACACCTGACATCGGGCAATCCGATCCGGATCTGGGTTCGGCAGAGGTTGGCTTCGTTCAGGTTTTCGATGATCTTTCCTTCCTCGACATAATAACGATCCAGATCGTGGCTGAGTTTGAAGATGGTGATGTCGGTCAGTTTCATTTCGCCTTTGATGGCGACGCCGATCCCCGATTCGAAATGGGTCGTCAGCCGATAACTGTCGGCCATGTTGATGGGCAGGGTGCAATGGGCGAAGACTAGCTCGTTCTTTTCGACATCGATCCGGGAAGGATTGGCCTGAAATCCAGGCTGTCCGGTGATCTGGAATAACAAATACATCGACAACAGGGCGGGAACGTCGCCTTCGCAGGCGGCAGGAATGCCTTTTTTGTTGAGTAATGACAACCCCAAGCAACCGGTCGTATGAATCGTATCCAGGAGATCGAAACAACGGATCGTCAAACCTTTCAGATCATACTTTTCGATCAACTTGTCCAAGGACAACGAAACTTTCTGGGAAGCCTTTAGTTCCCGGAGATCATATTCCAGATTGGAACTGGTATGAAAATCGGCGGCCGATGCCTTGTTGAAGCCATCGATCAGTTCCGACATTTCGATATCGATCAGATCGATGTTCAGAATCGCCTTGCATTTTTTCTTGTCGACGGCGCTTGCGATCAGCCAATCGCTCGGCTTTCCGATGATTCCGAGTTTGACCGGATCCATACTGGTTCTTGACGCCAATTCCTTGATCCTGGCGGCGATATAGGCGGAGGATCCATGCAGGATCTCGGCTTTTTCGCCCCTGTCCTTGAGAAAGGAAAGGATCTCCATGCTGGCGGCAAGAGAATTGTTGAAGCCATAGGTAAGCAGATAGAATGGCGGCAAGAATCTGTCCATGAGACGCAAAAACACACCTTCTGACCCGCCACTTTGGACAAGGATCAAAGCTAGGTCCGCTTCATATAAGCTGTCAAGATCAGCAATTTTTACATCAAACCCGCCTGACTGGGCCAATTCTTGCAACAACATTTCGGTTTGCCTGTCGATGGTCGAATGATCGTGAAGCGAGGACACGATCGGATAGATATGGATTCTCATAGACTTTCTCCCTGATAGATAAGGAATATTATAAGGACTAATGTTACGAATGAAGTCTAGTCCACATTCAAGACAAACAACAATTGGGCGTTGAGATAATAGCTACCGATCTCATTATGGATCGAAAGCACAACGAAATACTGTCCCTGAGCCAATTCTGGATGAATGATCCATGAATCCCAACTGTCGATCAAGGTTTGATTGGCATCGTAGATTTCCACACCCAGAAATTCGATTGTGTCGTCCGTGACCAGATTCATTTCCTTGCTTTCCGTGATCGCGGGAATCTCGGCGATGTTCTCGACCATGTCATAGCCAAGCATACCGGCATAATCCCTGAAAGTGGCCGAAACGCTATCGCCGGATATTCCTCCCGGCTCATAGGAGCTGTTCAGAAAAGCTAACGGTTCAATCGAATCGTGCCCATTTTCAACCTCGACCGTGCAATCATAGATGTCCTGACTGGTGTTAAGTACGGTAATTACTGCGTATTCGGCCTTTGAACAGGCCAGCAGGGATAGGGACACCAATCCTGCGGCCACCAGCATGAAAACTGTTTTTGCCGGTCGTCGGAATCGATTCATTGTATCATCTCTTTCATTCATATAGTATTCGATGGATAGGGTAAGGGCAAAAACGGCCCGGTGACTGTCATTATATCACTCTATGGGTACCGTGACAACCAACCCCATGAATTTTTATCTGCCCGATAATGTCATGATTTTCTGGAATTTCAATCGTGAATCAGGTGATAATACCAAAAGCCGATGTCATTATTTGGATATTAGTGATATTATTTTATTATAGTGTGCTATATGTGTGTTTGACCGACTTGATGGGTGATGGCGGGAGTTTAGGAACCGAATCTTTCGATATTGTCTTGATTGAGGTGAATCCATGCACAAATCTTGGCAAACCAAAGCCGCTGCTTTTTTGTTGATAACGCTGATTGGCGTATTGGTTTTTGTCATCTTTAGTCACATGCGACCGGTATTTTCCGGAACCGGGGATCTGATCGGCAGACTGATATTGATCGCTTCCTTGTTCTTTCTGGCCATGATCTTCCGGTCCAAGGAGCGTTTTTCGCGCCTATGGGACCATCGTCCTGGCGTTTTTTATCTCCGCTTTCGCCATGGCTCTCGATATGTATCTGCCCACGAGTGCCTGGATCCTCAACCTGACCGGCATCCAGATTGAGACTCCGCTTGGAATCGCCATCGACAAACTCGACAGCAGCCTAATCATCGTCCTATCGATATTGATATGGTCGAAGATCCTGGGAAAAAACTGTTCCGATCTCTTTTTGTGTGGCGGCGCCTGGAGAAAAAGCCTTTTGATCGGCATCATCGCCTTTGCCATTTCCGCTTCCGGTGCGTATTTCATCGCTATGCTCTTCGGGGCCTCGCCCTACTCTTTCCTCACCTTTCTCGGCTGGCTGCCTTTCATCCTGATTTTCATCATCGGCAACGCCTTCAACGAGGAATTGCTGTTCCGGGGACAGTTTCTCAGGGCGAACGAGGAAGTCATGCCCAAATTCCTGGCCAACCTCGCGATTGCGATTCCCTTCGTGCTCCATCATACGGGTATCGCCTATACGAATGACGTGCTCATGTTCCTCGTCTTCCTGTTTCCCCTGGCGCTCGCCTGGGGTGGAATCATGCAGAAGACGAACAGCATCTGGGGATCGTTCTTGTTCCATGCCGGTATGGATATTCCGGTTGTAATCGCTTTGTTCTCTTCCTTGTCTCAATAATATATAAGTTATAAAAAAGCCCCAATAATTTTTGGCGGCTTTTTTTCATTTTCATTTATCTTCTATAATGCATCAATGAAAAATATTATTTATGCTCAATCCGATCGAACTCGATCGCGGCGAAAATCAATGCGGCGATTCCATAGGACCAGTTTCTGCCTCTTGGAACCAATTTGTAGCCAAGATAGGGAAAAATAGGAAGCGGAATGGTCGGCCCGCTGATTTCCGGCATGTAGATGTCTTCGTTCTCATATTGGAGGGAATCGACTACAGTTTGAAAGGCTTTGGTTCCAGCCTCAAGAAAACTGTCGTCGAGCAGTTTCAGACGGTATCCATGCAAAAAGCCAGCTGCGACCAAAGCTGTGAAAGATAGTTCCCGATAGGTTTTTCCGATTTTGTTGAAGACGGTTTCGAACGCGCCGTCACTCCGCTGGTATGGCAAAAGTCCCTTGCAGGTGTCCACAAAGATCTTCTCGATGTTCTGCTTTTCTTCATGATTCCCGATTTGGTCGAGAATCATGGGCAAAGCGGCAACGACCCAGCCGTTGCCTCTGCCCCAATAGAGTTTTCTCCGGGGATAGTGGGTTTTTTGTTTGACCCAGTAGGAATGATACCATAAACCGTCAACCGGATCCTGCATGTATTTGGCAAGAATCCGGGGCTGCCTGGCGGCGATATCCATCATCTTGTCGTCTTGGTTCTCTCTCGAATAGCGAGAAGGAAAGACCGAAAACATCATCAGACTGTCGACCCAGATCGATTTCGGATACAGTTTTCCCTCTTTGCTGTTGCCGAGATGATTGACCGAGTCCTCGATCAACCTTGGTTCATTGGCAATGTAAAACAAGACCCTGTCGGTAAGTTGCTTGTAGGCGACGTTACCGGTCTTTTTTTGCATTTGATAGGTGATGAGGGCCGGTGCCGAAGTGTCGCTCTGGTCGACACGCGGCGGATGGTCCACATAGTAATCACAGTAGTCGGTCAAGAATTTCGTGTATTGGTCCGTCCCAAGATGTTCGTCGAGCAAGGACAGGGCGTAGCCCAACAGGGCTTCGCCCCACATCCATTTCATTTTCGGATCCCAGGTTCGAATCACATAATCCGCCAATTCCTTGACTTTGGCAAAAGCGGTTTTTTCCGGCATTTTTTCCTCCTTACTCGATTTCCATTACAAGGGCGTCGTACTCTTGCTTCTCTTCCTCGTTCAGATTTTCCATGCCTTTAGCTTCCTTGATCTTCAACATGTTTCTGATCCGGTCGCTGAGTTTGTGCGTCAAGATGTATCTTCTCGCAATGAAGAAGCCCGCCGTCATCAAAACGACGAAACTGACGGTCATCGCCAGGCGGATTCCCAGAAGCGCGGAATCCGGTTGAACCGGCAGCGGAACATCGTCCGTCGGTTTGACATATCCGAACGCCGCCAGCATGATTCCGAATATCTGGATCGCGATCGCGGATGCGGTCTTGCGCGTGAAGGTCATGATGCCGCTGAAACTGCCCGTATTGCGTTCCCCGAGTTTCAATTCCCCGGCATCGACGGCGTCCGGGAAGATGATCCAGGACATCAGTTGCGCGCCGGCGAAACCAAGCGCGGTCAATCCGGTGAGTATATAGGCTCCGAAAACCGGCCAGTCGGAAGGATAGGCGCCTACGCCTATGAAAGCCAGTACGGCCAAGGGAAGGCCGAAATAATAGATTTTCTTTTTGTCGATCTTGTTCACCAAGGTATTGATCACCGGGAACAAAAGCAGTTGGATGCCGATGAAGATTCCCAGAAATACGGTCGAGGATCCATGGGCGACATAGAGCGCGTAGTAGATGATCCCGGTACCGAGGATGTCCATCGACATGCTTTGGGCGAGATACATGTAGACCAGTCCGCGGAACGCCTTGACCTTGAGCGGTTTCACGAAAGTGGTGACATGGAAAACGGAATGGCTGTCCGGAAGTTTGACCCTTTCTCTCGTGAAGATACCGATCAACATCAGCGGAATCGCGAACAGGACGCCGAAACCGATCCCGACCACCAGATAGAAGGTGTCTACCGATATCGAGCCGGCTTTGTAGGCTTCGAGGATCAACGAGGGAACAAGCGTACAGATCGCCGTCGCGACAGTCGAGAAGACGAGTCTTAAGACATTGACGGAATTCCTTTCCTTGGGATCGGTCGTAATCTCGGCCGAAAGGGAGCTGTATGGCACCAGAATGATTGTCGATATTGTGCAATAGAACAGATAGGATGCAATCGCGAAAGTCAGTTTGGCGGCATCCTCTTCCCAGCCGCCAACAGGCATCCACATGATCGCGAAGGCCAGGATCATCAACAAGCCGCCGCCGAAGATGTAAGGTCTCCTTCTGCCGATCCTGGTGCGGGTGTTGTCACTGATGACGCCCATCAACGGATCGCTGACGGCGTCCCAGATCTTCGAGATCAGGATCGCGGAGGCCGCCCAGGCCGGATTCAGACCGATGACATCGGTAAGAAAGATCAGATACAGCACTCCGATCAGGGACTGCGCGCCCCCACCGAAGAAATCCCCCCAGGCGAAAATCAGTTTTTCGCCCTTCTTCATTTGTTTTTCCATCGGCTATGTCTCCTAGTCTGTGATTGTCCGGACCAGATTATCATAGTCCAGCAACAAGCCCTTGTCATTGAATGTGAAATAGATCTGCCCGGCTTTCCTGTCCACGATGCCGGAGTCGACATAAGGACTTTCAAAGCGTTGGTATTGCAAATCTTCGATCGTGTCGTTGATGACGAAATCTCCGTCATAGGTCGCCAGAAGCGTCGATGGCGATGTTTCACCATACAATGTGGTCGCATACGACAAGGTATGGCTTGTCTCATCATATTCGATGGAACCGGCCAGGAACCGGGCGATGAAATCGGCGAAAGTTTCCTTGTCGGTGGAAGACAGTTTTGTGACGAAGTAATGGTCTCCTTCTCCGTACTGGACGAGATCGTATTTCTCCGTCAGCACATTCTTGACGTTGCCTCTGGCGATCATGTCGTCCCGATCGCCTTCGGCATCGGATACGGCGAATTCGACGAAGTCAAGCGCGTATCTCGCCTTGATGGCGATCAGAGCCTTGCCGACGCGGCCGAAAATGTAACCCTGGTCAAGATAGGATTCATCCACCTGGTCGAACAATTCCTGCGGGAAGAAGATATGGGTTGTCTTGGCGACGATCATCGGCTCCATGAAACCGACCTTGGTCGGTGGCTGATAGATTTCGATCAGGACGTTCTTCTCCTGGACGCTATATGGCTGTCTGCCGTTTCCGACCCAATATGTCGGCGTTCCCGAACGTCTGGGTATCTTGGCCGGCTGGGTGGTGAAGACGGAAACCTGGTTGCTGAGGCTGATTTCGGAGATCGCCTGTTGATCGGCATATTCCCCCGGCTGATAGGCCTGGGCGGTTGACATCGAAAAGACATCGGTCTTGTAAGTATATACATTGGCCCGTTCGATGGCGACACCGTTGGTCGATGGTTTCAACAAATCCGATACGGCTCCCAAAAGTCCTAAAGCCCTGAGCGGCCAAAGATTCACAAGTTTGAAATCATTCAGGAATTCATTGGTGAACATGTCGTTTTGCGCCATGTATTTCAAGGTGTTGTCGATGACGGCCGGATTGGAGAAGGCCTCCATGTCCCATTGCATCATGATTTGCGGATCTTCGGTTCCTAACAAGCCTTCCGTCTTCAGTTCCTCGACATCGAGGGACTGAGAGGATCTGATCGTCTTCTCCTCGGCGCTGTCATTGAAGATATCCTTGATGACGCCCGGCACTTCATAGTATGGCTGCAGGCTGTCATCGGTTGCTTCCAGCATCTGGCGGAAACAGTTGAAGAAGTTGCTGGAATAGGTATACCAGCTGTTCTCGAAGTCTCTGGTCGCATCCGGCTGGATCACATAATCGATGAAATTGCGCATCCGGTTTCCGGTATCGTCGGAAGCGCGGTTGTCCGAATACATCCTGCCACTGGAGACGACGAAGACGTAATAGTCCCTGGGCGTCCCGCTAACTGCATCCACTCCGGAATATTTGAAGGACTGGCTAGCCATGTCATACCAGATCAGATCCATGATCATCTTCATTCTCAAGACCAAATCCTCGTCCTCGGCGAATTGGATGAAATTCGCCATCGGTCCGATGTCTTCGGGATAATAGTTGTTGGAATACCATTCGGTGAAGCCATAGAGATATCTTTCCCGCATCCAGGCCTCGACTCTTTCCGAAGCCATCGCCATATGTTCGGCTCCGGTCTTGCCATCAACGGCAAAGACCTCATCGGGGAAAGTCTGTCCGACCAGATATTCCGAAACGGAAAACAGGATCTGATGGTTTTCCGACCAATAGCACATCGAATCGGTTCCGCCCTGATCCATCCAGTACTTGAAATTGAGCAGGACCGTTTTGATCGAATCGGCGTTGCTTTGGCTCATCTCGTCCCGGAACGAAAGGTAAAGACGAACCAGGGCGTTGACCCGGAAGTCGGAAGTGTCGTAGCGGGCGTTCACGAATTCAAAGGTTCCGGAAAGCTCCTGTGCGACAAATGCGTCTGTCAGTTCAATGCCTTCGGGCAAAGCCTCGCCTTTGGCTTGTTTGTAGAAATGGTAAAGCAGCCGATCGGAGCCGCCGCTGTTGATGGATTCGGTGGGATTCGACGGATAAGGGTCGATACCCATGTTGATGGCGAACTGGATTCCCAGGCTCGCCAGGAACCCGACAACGACGAGGACGACTATCAGCCAGACTTTTTTCTTCATATGTTCCTCCATCTTGATGAATAATAATCACTTTACAAATTATACTATAATCACGATTTCCCGTAAACAGGTTCCCAGAAGACAAAGACCAACTAATATTGATGTCTCGAAAAAACCCCGGAAAGAAAGCTTCCGGAGTATGTTTGAACGTACTTATTTCGGTTTATTTCATCGGGTCGGCATCGATCTTGATCTGGGAACGATAGATGTTGGCATAGACGCCATTCTTGTTCAAAAGTTCCTTGTGCCTGCCTTCTTCGACCTTCAATCCGTTTTCCAGGACAATGATCTTGTCCGCATTCCTGATGGTGCTCAACCGGTGGGCGATGACGATCATCGTCCGGTTCTTTTTGACTGTGGTCAGGGCGTCCTGGATCATCATTTCCGTTTCGGTGTCGATATTGGCCGTAGCTTCGTCCATGATCAGGATGGCCGGATCATGCACTACCGCCCTGGCGAAGGAGATGATCTGCTTTTCGCCGACAGAGAAATTGGCTCCTCCCCGACTGACATCGGTCAGGATGCCCTTTTCCAGCTTGTCGAGCAGTTTCTGGCCGCCGATCGAAATCAGAATCGTTTCGATCTCGGCATCGCTCAAACCTTCCCTGCCGAATCGGATGTTGTCGGCCAGGGTGCCCTTGAAAAGGACCGGGTCCTGAAGAATGATGCCGATATGTTGACGGTAGGTTCGTTTCGGATTGATGGTGATGTCCATGTCGTCGATGGTGATCTGTCCCATGTCGGTTGCTTTCAAATCGTAGAATCTCAGCAACAGATTCATCATCGAGGATTTTCCCGATCCCGTGTGGCCGACCAGACCCACCATCTGTCCAGGAGCGATGGAAAGGGATATGCCTTTCAGGACCGGATGACCGGTGGTATAGGAGAACCAGACGTTGTGGAAATCGATCTTGCCCCGATATCTGGGTATGGGATACATCTGATCGTCTTCCTGCTCGCCATCGATGATCTTGAAGATCCGCTCGGTCCTGACAATCGAATGCTGGAGGTTCCCGATTTCCCGGAACAATACGCCGACCGGCTCGATGAGACGGGTCAGATAATCATTGTAGGCGTAGATCAAGCCTGCCGTCACGACAAAACCGGATATGGTCAGATATCCATGTCCGAAATATAACACTATCGTCGCCGTGACCAAGGCGCCGATAAGGCGGATCAGGTTCCACCCGATGGTGAGATGGAGACGGGATTCTTTCATCTTTTCCTTCATGAATTCGGAAGATAATTGATTGAAATCGGCTTTGGTCTGCTTCTGGTAGTTGAAGATCTGCAGGATCGTGATCCCGTTGATTATTTCGTTCAGTTGCGCGGTGATCAGGGAATTCTGTTCGTTCACCTTCTCCGCGATCCGCGTCAGTTTGCGAATGAAGAAACGCAGCCAGAAATAGACGAGCGGAAAGATTATGAATGTCAATAGCGCGAGTTTGGCGTTCAGATAGAACATTCCGATATAGGCGAAAATGACTGCCATCGAAGCGTTGACCAGCAGGTTCATGATGGTAGAGAAAAGCCCCATCATGCCTCCGACATCGGAGATGATCCGGTTGGCGATTTTTCCGGAGGGCTCCAATTCGAAATAGGACATTGGCATCCTTTGGAGACTCTTGACGGCGTTGCGTCTGGCGTCCCTGACGATGTTGACGTTGATCATGGCCGTCGAGATCCTTTGGATATATGTAAACAGCACCTGAAGCAGAAAACGGATGAACAACAACAGGATCATGATTTCGAGCGGAGTGATGAAAGGATGGTAGAATGCCAGGATCTCAGTCTTGTCCAATTTGACGGTGTCGTAGATCAGTACGTCCTTGTTCTGGGTTTCGACCGTCAACAGGGTCCCGTCGATGACACGTGTTCCCTCCTTGACTTCCTGATCGACAAAATAATAGCCGCCTTCATAGATAACGATTGTGACTTGATGTCCTGAAGTGTCTTTCTGATTGAAATACCTGCCACCGAAATCTACGGCCCCTTCGGTGTCCGGAGACACTTCATACCAGGGATTCTCGATGGCCACCAGATAGTTGTCCAGGATCGACTTGACAATCAGAGGGGCCAGCAATCCCAGAATTTGGATGATGACCATGGAAGCTAGGCTGATCGTCAACAGTTTCTTGTATTTGGAGATATATCTCCAGACTTTTTTCATCGTTTTCATGTCATCACCTAGTTCATCGTGATCTGCTGGATGTACTGGTTCTTGTACCAGCCATCCTGTTTCAGCAGTTCTTCATGGGTTCCGCTTTGGGTGATGACGCCTTTTTCCATGACGAAGATCTTGTCCGCGTCGCGGATGGCGGAAAAACGATGGGTGACGATGATGTTGGTCTTGCCGTGCCGGAATTCCTTGAGATGGTCGATGATGTTCCTTTCGGTCGTGCCGTCGACGGCACTCAGGGAATCGTCAAGAATCAGGATCTGGGGATCCTTGATCAGGGCCCTCGCGATCGACAGTCTTTGTTTCTGTCCGCCCGAAAGCGTGGTGCCCGATTCGCCTACCATGGTTCTGAGGCCGTCGGTAAGGTAATTTATGTCCTTTTCGAAATCGGCGATCCTGACGGCCTTGTCCAGCTCTTCGCTCCTGGCGCCCGGGTTGCCGAGAAGGATGTTTTCATTGACCGGCCGCTTGAAGAGCATGTGTTCCTGGGGAACGTAACCGACAAGGTTGCGGACGGCCTCGATCTTGTATTTCTCGATCGGGATGTTGTCGATATAGATGTCCCCGCCGGTCACGTTGAATTCCCGCAACAACTGGCGGATAAGCGTTGATTTGCCGGATCCGGTCGGACCGACGACACCGATCGTCTCGCCCAGCCGGATCGAGAAATCGATGTTTTTGATGACCGGCTGTTTGTCAAAGGGATATTTGAAGGTCACATTACGGAAGTCGATGGTTTGAAAATCGATGATCGGTTTCGATGTCGATTCATCGTGCACTTCGGGGCTCGCCTTCATGATCTCGTCATAACGGTCGACGGAGATCGTGGCGTTGTTGATCTGGGAAAACACGGACGACATCGAGATGATCGGATTCATCAACATGCCGATATAGGATACGAAAGTCACCAGTCCGCCGACGCTGATCCTCTGGTTGACGACCAGATAGGCCCCGTATCCGAAAGCGATGATGTAGGCGATGCCGTAGATCACTTCAAACAGCGGGTTGAACCAGTTTTCATAGTTGACGATATATCTCCAGGATTCGATATCCCTGTCGATCGCCCGATACTGTTTCTCCAGATCGTTCTCTTCCTGGACATAGGCGCGGATCGCTTTCATGCCTTCGACCGATTCCAAGACCTTCTCGGTCATTTCCGCATAGATCTCCCGGTGGATCCTGGTGTATTTCCGCTTGTTGAAACGGATGATGTTGAGGACGCTCAGCCCGACAGGCATGATCCAGACGGAAACGAGCGTCAGCTCCCAGGAAATCGTGATTCCCATGATCAGCACGGCAAACACGATGTTGGTGAAATTGAAGACCAGGGATTCCAAAAGGGCTGTGGCCGCCGTTGTCATTCCTTCCATATCGTTCGTGACCCTGGAGATCAGGTCACCCTTCTTGTAGGTCTCGTAAAAGCGGGAATCCATCTGGAAAAGGTGGTCCAGGTAATTGCTGCGCAGTTCGAAGGTCAGTTTCTGTCCTTCATAGTTCATCATGTAGTTGTATATCATCGAGAGAAAATACCTGACCAAAGGCAAAGCGACAAGACCAAGGACCAGCAGGGTCAAGGTCTTGGAAGTCAGGCCTCTGGAAATGATCGTATCGATCGAAAGACCAAGCAGTTTCGCCGGCAAAAGGGCGATGAAGGAGATGGATACGAGCAAAAACAGCATGGGCAGATAGGCACGCCATTCTTGCTTGAAAAACCATTTCAATTTGGCATAGCTGTTTTTCATTTTCCGTCCCCTTACCTGGACAAAAGCGGGTTATTTTGTAAAGATCTACCAGCCTGTGAAGCCAACGGCAAAACCGAAATGCTTCCAGCGCCCCATATCTCAGCCTTGGGGCTGGCTTGCGGCCTGAAGTACCGTCGTCTGACGAAGGTGCTCTTTGGCGTCTTCGATGGATTTTAGGAAATGCCCTTCGCCGATCCTTGCGGTGAGGCCGGCATTCATCAGAGTGACATATGGTTCTTTCTTGATGCCTGTGACATAGACATCGATATGATGCCTTTCACAGGTGTTCAGCATGCGTTTGAAGGCATGAAGGGCCGTGGCGTCGATGACCGATACGTGTTTCATGCCGATGATGATGTGTCTGTTCTTCTCGCCAAGGGTGTTGATCAGGTCGAGGAACTTGTCGGCCGCCCCGAAAAAGAAAGGTCCGTTGATTTCATAGATGAGGGTGTTTTTGTCGGTTTCATATCTTTGGGCAACCTGGGAAAAATCGAAATTGAGTTCGTCTTCGGAAAAATCGAGGCTTTTGAATTTGACGCTTGAGATTTCGGACATCCGTCTCATGAAGAGGAAGACCGCCAAGACCATACCGACCTCAATCGCCACGACCAGGTCGACCAGCACCGTCAGCAAGAAAGTCACGATCAGGACGAAGACATCCGACTTGGGAGAACTGAACAGGTTCTTGAATTCGCGCCACTCGCTCATGTTGTATGCCACCACAAAGAGGATCGCAGCCAGAGATGATAACGGAATCAGCTTGGCGAGAGGCATGAACACCAAGAGGATCATAAGCAGCGTCAGCGAATGGACGATTCCGGCAATCGGCGTTCTGCCGCCGTTCTTGATATTGGCGACGGTTCTGGCGATCGCTCCCGTAGCGGGAATTCCCTGGAAGAGAACCGAAGCGATGTTGGCCGTCCCCTGGGCTACAAGCTCCATGTTCGAACGATGCTTCGATCCGATCATACCATCGGAAACGACGGCGCTGAGCAGCGACTCGATCGATCCCAACAGGGCGATGACGAGGGCAGAGGGAACCAGCATCTTGATTTTCTCGAAGGTGATGTCCGGAAGACTGAAACGCGGAAAACGGTTGGACAATTCGCCGAATTTCGATCCGATCGTCTCCACATCGAGCTTGAAGACATAGACGATGAGACTGGTCGCCACCAGGGCCACCAGGGCTCCAGGTATTTTTTTGGATATTCTGGGGAAAAGAACGATGATCAACACCGACAAGACGCCGAGCAGGGCCGACACCCAATTGATCGTTCCGAAATTGGCGAAATAAGCCCCCCATTTGGGTATGAACTCGTTCGGAACCTCGGCGATGTTCAAACCGAAGAAATCCTTGATCTGGGAAGAGAATATGACAATCGCGATTCCGCTCGTGAAGCCGGTCGTGATCGGATAGGGTATGTATTTGATGAAAGAACCCAAACGGAAAAGCCCCAAAAGAATCATGAAAATACCCGCCATGATCGTCGCGATGACAAGGCCGTCGTATCCATACTGGGTCACGACGCCGAAGACGATGACCATGAAAGCTCCGGTCGGTCCTCCGATCTGTACCCGGCTGCCGCCGAGAAACGAAATGAAGAAACCGGCGACAATCGCCGTATACAAGCCCTTTTCAGGACTCACCCCGGACGCTATCGCCAAGGCGATCGACAGCGGAAGGGCGATGATGGCCACAATGACACCGCTCATGAGGTCTTTGAAAAATTGTTCTTTCGTGTAGTTCTTCATGACAGAAAAAAGTTTCGGCTTAAGTTGTGACAAGGTAGATCTCCTCGATGAACGCAAGATAAAAAACACGTTCAAACGAGACATATTTTACACCATTTTTATCATTTATCAATACACATTTTGATGTAATCGTTATTATCTGTGGGCAGCTGTTCCGTGGCCGAAAAAAAGTCTATGAAGTCACGTCGAAAAACAGTGATTCAAACAAAAAAGCCCCTGGAAAGGAACTTTGAAAAAGGATTGCTTTTGGAAGCGGATCAAATTGACGTAACAGTATATGTTTGTTGGCATCAAAACATTTCTACTACCATAACACCCAAACAAGTCCGACGGCAACGCTGAGAACGCCCCATACTGTGGGAAGGACCATATCACGCCATCGGATTGTAATAATCGATTGTTTTCGCTTTTTTTTAAACCGTCTGTCGAGCAAGCGGTATAGGGTCACATGCGCCGATCCAAGCAACAGACCGATCGCCGCCATGAGGAAAAGCCACATTCGCGCTACCGTCTGTATTTCCTCCTGAAGTTGCCATTGAATGACAAAATCCGACTTGGGAATCAGCCAACATGCCACCAGAAAGCTCGGTAAAGACCATAATATCACGCTTAGTGGCACCACCCACAAGGAATTGTAGTTATCAGGTTTTATTCCGGCAAGCGGCAGACGGGAATCAATCATCAATGTGCCTGCCAGCATCAGTGCGATACCAATAACCGCAAACAACATTGTCGGAATTCCGGTAAGCATGGCGAGATTGTAAAAATCACCCGTGTTGGTCAGAATCGCCAACATGTTCAAGCCTTCCCACAACAGGCTCCATGGGAAAAGCATGACGAGAAACAGGCTTCGAGGCGAACGCCATCGTCTTGCTATCAAGAAGATGACCAGCGGAATGAGAAGCCCTGCCAACGGTCCGGCAAGGTGATACAACCCGTTATCCAAAGTCACTATCGGACGTGCGTAGCACGAGAATGCAAAGGGATGGATAAAAAGCTGGATCCCCGATTCTCCGTATGCGAACGCCATCAAAGCATGGCCCACTTCATGAAACAGAACATGTAAAAAAGAGACCGGATACATCGTTACGGCCAGTAAAACGACGGCTTTCCATGATGTGGAAAACTGTACGTTATGTTGTGAATTCATCGCTTTTCTCCTTATTCTCCGATAAAAGAACAATATTCTATCATGAAAGCAATTGAAATTCAGAAACGATCGAGTGCGCCTTATATCTGGCAATATAGTATTATCATAATATAAGTAAATAGATATTAATTAACCAGATCGACTATTATATCATGAAGCAATATATGAAATCTACATGGATGGTTCCTAAATCATTTTTTACCCGCTATACTGCTAATTCGCAAGTTATCCGGCTCGCCCATACGGGTCATGAAATTAACTTAATGCCACCAATCACCGGCTCTTCATCAATAAAACCAATCGACAGACAATCGAGATTTTTTTGTTGCAAGGTCTCGACAAAAAGATCTTTATACCTTGGTGTTTTAA
>Ga0172375_10002779_pt1 | contig 27049 bp, 22 predicted proteins | sample LakKiv1m_FD_114537 | JGI IMG/M metagenome (GOLD analysis project Ga0172375, IMG submission 114537) | Freshwater microbial communities from Kabuno Bay, South-Kivu, Congo - kab_092012_11.1m | ecosystem: Environmental > Aquatic > Freshwater > Lake | place: Democratic Republic of the Congo...
GTGCAGCTTACGTTCATTCCGGCGCTGACCGGGCAGAATGCGAATATTATGCTGAACATTTCCATCATTGAAAATGAACCAATCGACGGTGATGATGAAACGCCGCCGGCTGACGAGGATGAAAATCTTAACGACGGCGATATTGATGAAGACTCGCCGGGAGAAAATGAAGTAGAAAACAACGAGATTGACAATATGGAAAACTGGGAGTGCATGGAGGGTTGGGGCGATGAGGATAGCATTGAATACCCCGATGGCGATGCAGCGGAAGATGAAATAAACACTGACGGCGACAATTATGAAAACACTGACGGTGATGCCGATAAGAATGAAAACACAGCAGACGGAGATTCTGACGGCGTAAGCACGGAAGATGGCAACGAGGACGATAACGGCAGTCCCGGCGGTGGTGACGAAAACGATGGTTTGGCAGATCAGCAGGGGACAAGTTCGAGCAGCGTATGCGGCATATCGGGCGCTCCGCAAGGCCTGGCGTTTGTTCTGTTGAGCCTGCTGGTATTTACAATAAGAAGACGTTCAGTTCATTAGATCTGTTTATTCAGGCGATATTTCAAAAGAAAATATGCAGGCTGATCTGCAGGCAATTCAATAGCCGAGCATATAGTGACGCAAGCGTCATTATTGTCTTGACAATGCAGGGTATATGCGCATACTGATATAGTGACGATGTCGTCACTATTCTGATTTCCAGACAGGGAAAACATTGACAGTTCATAAAAGCACAGAGGAAAGGCGAGCCGAGATCCTGAAAGCCGCCGTAATGGAAATCGACGCCAACGGCTACGCCGCCCTGACAATGGAGGCCATAGTCAGGCGAACCTCATTATCAAAAGGTGGAGTCTACCGCTTTTTCTCCAACAAGAAAGAAATCGCGCTGGCTCTGTTTGAATATATATATCAGCAGATCTTCCCATATGACGCAGAAGAGCTGCTTTCATGGAACCTCAGTATCTCCGAGACAATTGTGAATTCAATTTTCACAAAACACTCAGGTCCGGGAAACGAGGAGTATCTGCTGGTAAGCCGCATCTGGCTGCACATGTTGCCCGAAACCATGAACGATGCTGACTTCCTGCGCGTATCTACTGAATTTGACGATAAGATCAGCCTGATAATTGAAGATTTCATTGAGCATAAATCGCGTCTCGAAAAAATCAGATTGAATGTTAAAAAACGTGCATCTATCCGCAAGGCCATTCAAGTGGGGCACACGCTGGTGCTGGGTCTGATGCTTGAAAAGCTGGCTGGAAAAACCGAAGAGGAACTGATAGAAAAAATCAGATTCTTCATTGAACAGAATATTAAAGATGCACTCGAGAGTAATGTAAAAGACAGGAAACGGTGATGTCAGATTATAGAAAATCAATCGTTCGCATAGCACTTGCGCTGATTGGCGTCGCGGCATTGATGCTGTTATGTATGGCTTGTGAAGAAAAAGCATCTGCTGTCAAAGCCCAGGCGCAGGAAAAGGATGGTCGTCTGGTGGTAACGGAAAAGGCCGCCATAAGCACTAAAAATGTAATGCGCCGTTTTTCCGGTTACGCTCACCCCTGGGAAACACATGGTGTCGGATTTCTGGTACCCGGAAGAGTAAGCGCCATGAATGTCCATGAAGGTCAGTTCGTTAACAAAGGACAACTGCTGGCTACTATCGACCCGGAAGATTATGTGCTGGTTGAGAAGCTGGCCGAAACACAGGTTGAAACTCTGCAACCCAATTATGAGCGGGTTGACAATCTGGTAGAGAAGAATGCGCTGCCACAGAAAGAGCTGGATATAATTAAAGGCCAATATGAAGCCGCGCAGACGCAGAAACGCCAGGCCGAACGGCAGGTTAACTATACGCGACTGATAGCTCCCGTCTCCGGTCTGGTATACGAATTGCCGACCAGCGTAGGGCAGGTCATCGGGGCCGGTTCGCCGGCGGTAGTGCTAATGTGTCTGGACAAGCTGAAGGTCAAATTCGGTGTGACGCAGAAGGATCTGGGCAATTTTGAAGTCGGTAAAAAGGTCACTATGAATTTTCCGGGAGTAGCCGATGAAGTGGAAGGTGCAATCTGGCACATCGACTATGTCGCCGACAGCATGACACGTACTTATAACCTGATCATCGAAGTCGATAACAAAGATAATCGTCTGAGACCCAGTATGCTGGCTCATCTTGATCTGGTTCAGGAAAGCATCAGCGGTTACTTCGCACCGATAGATGCGGTTATCCGCGATAATCGTGGCCGCATGGTGCTGTTCATGCTGGACGAGAAAAGACAGGTCTTTTCGCGTGAAGTCAAGATCGGACGACGCTTTGAAGATCTATATGAAATTGTCGAAGGTCTGGCTGAAGGCGAAACATTCATAGTCAAAGGCAACAGCTTTGTACAGCCGGGTGACAGGGTGTCGATGAAATGAATATCCCGCAATTTTCACTTAAACACAGGCCGGTTATCTGGCTTCTGCTTTTCATGATATCGATTGCCGGTATCTACAATTATTTCACCATGAGCCAGCGTGAAGATCCGGAGTTTAAAATTTCGGTTGCACTGATAGTCACCATCTGGCCTGGAGCCGGAGCCGAGAAGGTGGAATCTCTGGTCACTCGAAAACTCGAAGATAAATTCGAGGAAATTTCAGTGGTAAATAAAATTACCTCCACCACGCGCGAGTCGCTTTCGGTGATTCTTATCGATGTCGATTACGAAGCTGACGTGGACATTGTCTGGCAGAAGGTGCGCAACAAAATCGATGAAGTTCGCGACGAACTGCCCAACAACGTCATCGGCCCGGACGTTATAGACGACTTTGGCGACCTTACCGCTATGATCTATTCGTTTTCGTCTGAACGCGCCGACATGAACGAGTTGAAAAAGTATGCAGAAAATTTGCGAACCGAGCTGAAAAAACTGGAGCCGGTCGGCAAGGTGGAGCTTTTAGGCGAACTGAAAGAGGCCATATATATAGAAGGTCCACTCGAGAGCTTCAGCATGTTTGACTTCTCACCTTATGCTTCCGGAAAATTTATAGATTATCAGAACGTCAATATGCCCGCTGGATATGCACGCACTGCTGATCGCAAATACCGACTCGAAGTATCGGGTTCGTTCAAGCTCGAAGAGCAACTGGCGGAAGCGGTTCTGGATGTTTCGAAGAAAAGCGGAGTACCATTAAAGGTCAAGGATGTTTTCAGCGTGCGCCGTGCATTCAAAGAGCCGCCGCTTGATTACATGCTGGCTGACGGTCATAATGCCATCGGTCTGGATGTACGCATGAAAAAAGGCTACAACCTGGTCGAAATGGGGCGGCAGGTAAGAGAAGCCGCCGAGACGTTCCGTGCGACTATTCCGTCGGATATACGCATGGAACTGCAGCACGATCAGCCGCGTCAAGTGGGTAAATTCGTCGACTCGTTCATGGACAATCTTTTTGAAGGTCTGGTCATTGTCATTCTGGTCATGTTTGTGTCGATGGGTTTCCGTTCGGCTGCAATGATCGCCCTGGCTCTGCCGCTGTCGATAATAATGACATTTGCAGTTCTGCCGCTGATGGATGTGGATCTTGAAACAGTTTCGATTGCAGCTTTCATTATCGCGCTGGGAATGCTGGTTGATAATGCCATAATCATAACCGACAACATAGACGTGAAAGTGCGACAGGGAAAGACGCTGGTTCAGGCCGCTTGTGAAGGCGCGCAGGAACTGGTCATTCCTGTAATAACCGGAACACTGGCAACTGTGTTTGCATTCATGCCGCTTTTAACTCTGCCGAATGAAACCGGAGACTACATCCGGAGTCTGCCGATAGTCGTGTCAGTATCTCTTTTCGCTTCACTTGTACTGGCCATGACCATTTCACCCATTCTGGCTGTCATGTTTATGAAGCCAGCCAAACCCAAAGCGGAGGAAATAACCACAAGCTCTGTTTCACCCAGAGACGGTCTGTATCGCCGAATGATGGGCTGGTGTCTGCGTCACCGCTATCTGGTGGCAATTGTGACACTGCTTGTCTTTATCGGCTCACTTATGCTTATACCTGTAGTAGGATTCTCGTTCTTCCCTGAAGCTGAAAGAGACCAGTTCACTATAGATGTCTGGCTGCCAGAAGGCTCATCGATTGAACATACACGCCGTGTGGTCGGCCAGGTTGAGGGACTTCTGAGAAGTGAAGAGCAGGTTAAAGACTGGGTAACATACGTAGGGAAGGGCGGGCCGCGCTTTTACATGACCATTATTCCCGAATTCAACGCCACGAACTATGCGCAGTTCATGGTAAACACAAAAGACCCGCGTAAAACCCGTGCGCTGGTGGATACACTTAACGAAAAAGCTCTTAAAAACATCGCTGAGGCGCGAGTATTTGTCCACAATCTGTGGATGGGTGTTCCGGTGGAAGCGCCCATAGCCATCCGTATCAGCGGTCCAGATCTGACCGTTGCCAAAGAAATATCTTACAAGCTTCAGAACATAATGAACTCTACCGAGGGTGCAATTCAGGTACGCGACAACGTAGGAGAATGGGTGCCGAGCCTCAAGGTCAACGTCGATTCAGAGGCAGCCGCTATGATGGGTCTGACCAATACCGAAGTGGCAGTATCGCTCCTTACTGCTTACGAAGGTCTGCCCATAACCAACCTGCGCGAAGGCGAGGACGAGGTTCCGGTCTATATGCGCCTGATTGAATCAGAGCGCAACATGGGCGACACGTTCAACCGCATCTATGTGCCATCATCAATTACAGGTAAAAAGATTCCGCTTCCGGCCTTCGCTGAAATAGAAACCGACTGGAGCCCCGGTGTAATCAAGCGCGCCAACACGCGCCGCTCTGTGACGGCTCTGGCTGGTATACATGGCGCACCGACCGGCGTGGTGCAGGGTCGCATGCAGGCTCGCATCGATGAGTTGGAGAAATCTCTGCCGCCGGGTTATGCCTTTCAGAGCGTGGGTGAAGATGAGGAGCGTGACAAGAACTTCAAAGAACTGCTCGTGATCTTTGTCGAGATTATAATGCTGATCATGCTGATGCTGGTGATTCAGTTCAACTCTTTCAAAAAAGCTATTGTAATTCTAATGAGTGTGCCGCTTGCCATCATTGGTGCAGTTTGGGGACTTTATGCCAGTGGCAACAGCTTTGCCTTCATGCCGTTCCTTGGTGTGATTTCACTGGCGGGTATGGTCATTAAAAACGCTGTAGTCTGGGTGGAATTTGTTGAAAAATCGGTAGAAGAAGGCAATCGTCTGAGCCTTGCCATAATAGAAGCCGGTCGTCAGCGCCTGCGTCCCATTATGCTTACAGCCGCCACTACTGTAGGCGGTCTGATTCCGCTGGCGCTGTTCGGCGGCGAACTGTGGGATGGTATGGCCTGGGCCATGATCTGCGGTCTGACGCTGGCGACCGTTCTGACTCTGGTTATTATTCCGGTATTTTTCTACATGGCCTTTAAAAAACAGTATGCCGACAGCGAAAAGGTCAGTGCCGCCGGAGCAGAATTGGAAAAATGCTGAAGTGTCTTCAGTTTGTATTGTCAAAGCCGACATGAATTTGTCGGCTTTTTTCATTCAACAGCTTGACCGCCGGGTGTTCTGCCATAGATTAATTACAAGGGCAATATGCATTCTTAGGCAAATCAGCGGTTTGCATCGCTGTTGAAAGGAAGATACGCAATGAATAATACAAACCCAGTTGGAGTATGTGCTCTGCCGGATCAGAGCGGTGAAATAAGAAAATTCAGCGATATCGTCGGAGCGAAAGGCGCGGTGCTTTATATCTACCCCAAAGACAACACGCCCGGCTGTTCGGTCGAGGCGGGCGAATTCAACGCGCTGTTGGATGAATTTAAGCGCAAGGGCTTCAGCATCATTGGTATCTCAAAAGATCCGGTAAAGTCGCACGCCGGTTTCGCAAAGAAATTCGGGCTTAACTTTACTCTCTGGAGTGACAGCGACCTCTCGCTTATCGATGGCCTTGGCGCTTACGGTGAAAAGAGCATGTACGGCAAAATCCTCAAGGGTGTCAAGCGCAGTACCTTTGTCCTCGACAGGGAAGGCAGAATCCTGAAGACCTACGAAAATGTCAAAGCTCAGGGACATGCCGCAAAGGTTCTGTCCGATCTGGATTCTTTATAGAAAAATCAATTGGTAAAAAACCAGAAGGGCAAAATGAAAACGGCAGGGAATATTCCCTGCCGTTTTGTCTGTCTGTTTGTTTTAGTTAATAAGTCAGGCTGCGTTTTCTGATTGCCGCAAGCGCCAGCATGAGCAGAGCCAGTGGCAGCGCTCCCGAAGTTTGACTACAGCCGGAGTCTTCTTCGTCATCGGCGGAACCATCATCTTCGGCGTCGCCATCAGTAGAGTCACCGTCTGCAATATCTATTTCACCTTCGCCTTCAGCGCCGTCTTCTCCGTTGTCGTCTCCGCCTGCCTTACTCTCATCTATAAAGCCTACATTGGCTTCTTCAATGCCCTCATAACAGTCTTCTCCGACCGTCTCGCAACTTGAACCCTGGAAGCATTCCCACAACGAGTTCATAGTTTCTGAAGATGTTTCGTATTCTGCACAGCAGGCCACAATCTCATATGGCCAGATCTGGTCTTCCCAGCAATCGTAAGTGAATTGAGCCATGCCGTTGCAAACGGTCAGGGCTTCTTCGCTGCATTCTTCGGCTGGATCTGGTGGAAGATCAGGGCATTCTGTTCCAAGCAGTTCCTCGCAGGCTATGCTTTCTTCCGGTGAGACAATTTTTCCGCTTTGCGGAGGTGTTTCCGCATCCGGATCAACACTGCCTTCTTCGCCTTCACTGCCTTCACCTTCATCACCGGGCTCCGAGCCTTCGCCGCCGCCGCTGTTGCTGCCATCGGCGCATTCGCAGGAGCTGTAGTCCTCATAAATTACACAGGCGCCGTACTCCGACTCGCAGGAGTCGACAGGTGTGGAGCTGCGGCACATCTCCTCCAGTTGGGCTAGGCAGGCTTCTTCGCTTACTTCCAGCGTTTCACCCTCACCGATGACGGTCGAAGATGCTATACCACCTGCGCAGATGCACTCCAATGATGTTTCGGACATGGTGCATTCACCATATTGGCTTTCGCAGGTGATTTCCTCTGCAAATGCAACATTAGCCGAAAGGATAAGGATTAAAAGACCGATACCGCTGATCACGTTTTTCATTTTCTTTCCTCCGCTTGAAAAGCTTTCAGTAATTATCACATTTTAAAGCAGTAAAATAAAGCATTTATCACTAAGTACCCGAATTGCTGGCGTAAAAACCGAGTATGTTTGATAATAAAAAGCATTTGATATTAGTCTTTGTCTGAAAATGATTCCCAATCGGTAAAAGGATTGAAATTGAAATGAAGAGCAACTGTATCGAATGGAAAAACGGCAAGGGTGCTGAACTGGCCGCCGGACGCATATTCTGTCTGGGAGGCAATTATGTCGATCATCAGAAGGAAATGGGCACGCTTCAGAAGATCCCAAGCATTTTTGTCAAGGTTGACGGCTGTTTCGAGTCAGGCTGCGCTCCTGTAATTTATCCGAAAGACAGCAGCGATTTTCACTTCGAGGGAGAATTCATAATTCTGCTGGGTGATGTTCCGGCAGGAGAGAAACCGGACTGGCGGCATGTCCTGGCCATCGGCTGCGGACTGGATCTGACCAAGCGCGATTTTCAGAATCAGGCCAAGCAGAAAGGCCGACCCTGGGAAATGGCGAAAAGCTTTCCAGGCGCAGCCAGGGCTAGCGAATTTGTTGGAATTTCTGAAATTAAGGATGCTGCCGGATTGCACCTGATTACAAAAGTCAACGGCGAAGTCCGCCAGTCGGCGCGCCTGTCCGATATGATTCTAAGCGTACCCGAAATTCTCGAATATCTGCATGCCTGGATGCCTCTGCGGAAAGGAGACATGGTTTATACCGGTACGCCCGAAGGCGTTGGACCGCTCAAGCCGGGAGATCGTATTTCAGTTGAGATCGAAAGTCTGCTTTTCAGAGAATGGCTGGTTGTGGATTAAAAAAAACCGGAACCATACTCAATTGAGGGTTCCGGTAAACGAGGAAGAAAACAAGACAAAACTATAAAAAACAATACAAGACGAAAAGAAACAAGAGAAGAGGGGGCGCTATTAAAACCTGGTGACCTTATTTATATATAAATGTGATAGCAAAATATGCAGGACAAATAAGATACAAGGGCCACCAGGAGGAATTCCGCTATGTCCACCGGTAATGAAGGGTACGCCGGGGAGCATACTGCCTCCCCGGCTGGTAATGAGGGAAGAACCAGGGAATCGAAATTAAGGGGTTCAGGGTAGGTCGGTGTGTTTTGGGTGGACATATACATGTGATTCACAGACCCCTTTGAAGAGTGTGTTTTCTTATCTCATAATCCAGCTTGTCCATATCGAACGGACTCGGCAGGATGGATAAGCCCATATCATTTACTGCTATCGGTCTAGTGGTGAAAAGGCTGTTGGTCACGACTATAACCGGAACTTCAGGACGAACATTCTCGATGTCGAAAATGATGCTCATAATTTCGTGACCGGGAAGATCTGTCTGCATCAGTATCATGTCAATCGAGTCGCCGGCTGAACTTCTAAGAATGCGCAGCGTCTCATCAGCGGTTACTATGTGGGCATCACCGTAATTGAAGAGGAAAAGACCTCTGCTCAGGATGTCCGCCTGGGAGCCTTCAATATCGATAACCAGTATCCTTAGAGAGCTCAAGTCAGGCTTGACACTCAATGTCTTTCTGGTTGCCGGTTTGCTGATTGTTGTGAGCCTGTCTTTCATTTCTAACCCCTTTCGATCCAGTAAATAAGCAACAGGCGTGCCAAATGTCGTTTTGGGTGAATTCCATTGGAATATCAATATGTATATTCAAGTGTTATTTGGGTGAGGTCAGGTAAATGACTTTATCAAAATAGTCTTTATATCTTAACAATAATTGTGAACTACATGTTATTGCATGAAAATAGCGCTATACATGCCATATTGGTATAGTTTGAAATGTTAAACGATGGCACTGCGGAGCAAATGTCACCGTATGCCATAGGACTTGAGTTTGCGGTGCAGTGTCTGTAGGCCGATATCCAGGATGCGGGCGGTCTGGCTTTTATTCTTCATGGTGGCGTCGTAAACGGATAGAATATGGCGCTTTTCGACATCCGCCAGAGGTTCAAGTTCATTCGAAACGATGGTCTGTATCATCGGTCTGTTGCCTGGCACTTTTGGCTTTCTGGCGTCTATACGCAAATGCTCCGGCAGAATGCGACCTTTCTCGGCCAGATTCATTGCAGCTTCAATTACTCCCTTTAATTCGCGCACATTTCCAGGCCAGTTATAGACTACAAGCATTTCGCGGGCTTCTTCGTCGATGCTTGTCCCCGGCTTGTCCGAGCTCGCGATAAAGTGTGCTGCCAGTAAAAGAATATCGTCTCGGCGTTCCTTCAATGGCGGAATATGCAGATGTGCAAACTGCAGGCGGTAAAAGAGATCTTTGCGGAATCTGTGTTGCTGTACCAGTTTCTCAAGATCCTGATTGGTCGCGGCGATAAAACGCACATCGGCTTTTTCCGGTGTTGTTTTACCGACCGGCGTAAACTCACCTTCCTGCAGAATGCGCAGCAGCTTCCCCTGCAATTCTAAAGATAGATCTCCAATCTCATCTAAAAAAAGTGTGCCGCCTTTAGCCTGAGCCATATAGCCGATTTTATCGCGTTCAGCTCCAGTGAAAGAACCACGGGCGTGCCCGAAAAATTCAGATTCGAATAGATTAGGTGAAAGCGCCAGCATGTTGACAGCGACAAAGGAGCCTGAAGCGCGTCGACTGGCCTTATGCACTGCGCGCGCGAGCAGTTCTTTGCCGACACCGGTTTCACCTGTTATGAGCACCGGTATATTCGAATTGGCGTGCAGTTCGGATTCGTGCAGCAGCCTGAGCATGCTTTTATCAGAGGTTACTATTTCATTGAAGGCTTCCGGTTTATTAAGCGCTTTTCCAATGGCGCTTTCTGAGCGCAGCAGCAGCGATTCCAGCAGGCGTTTGTGTTCGAGAGCTCTTTCGAGAGAATAATTCAGTTGTTCCGGTCTGACCGGTTTCAGCAGGTAATCGTAAGCCCCAAGTTTGATTGTCTGAATAACCAGGCGCAGAGTGTCATTGGCCGTCACCATTATGCATTCGGTCTGCGGGCTCTGTTCTTTAATTGCCTTCAGCAGATCTACGCCATCCATGATCGGCATGGTGATGTCGAGAAACGCAATGTCGAAATTGTGCGTTTCGAGCATGGCCGGGACTTTTGTGGAATCGCATTCAGTGGTTATGTCTTCATAACCTTCAAGCCTCAACATGCGCGCCACACTGTCGAGAAAAGCCTTTTCGTCGTCTACAATGAGTATTGAAACCTTCATTTCATTCCTCTTGATGAACAGGTAGCATCACCGTGAATGTACTGCCTTCTCCCTCTTTGCTTTTGACCACTATTCTTCCACCATGCTCTTCCACAATGCGTTGAGCTATGCCCAGGCCCAACCCTGTACCTGATTCCCGGCTCTTGGTTGTGAAAAACGGATCGAATATTTTAAGCAAATTCCATTCAGGTATTCCACAACCGTTATCTTCAACGCTTACTTCAAGCCATTCTGCGAATTCGGATTTCTTGGCGCGTACTTTTACATACGAGTTGTTTTTGTCCGCAGCCTGTCCGGCGTTGATGAGCAGGTTTATGAAAACCTGTTCCAGTTTCGCCGGATTCATGTATACCAGCGGCAAGTCATCTTCGATGTTTACGTCGAGATTTTTCACCATTTTTCTGACTTGCTTGCCGGCCAGTGTCATAACAAGATTGAGGACATTCTCTATGCTGTCAGGCTTTTTATTGTCAATGTCCGAACTGCGTATATAGCTTTTAAGTTCACCGACTATTCCGGTTATACGCTCCGAGCCATTCTGCATGTTGTCAATAAGCTTGTATAGATCCTCCATGAAATCATCGAATTTCATGTTGATTATCTTCAATTCCGGATTCTGCTCTTTATGATATGACAAAAGCGGCTCGATGGCCTCTATATATTTTCGTAGAATCGGCAGATTGAAATAGATGAAGTTGTTGGGGTTGTTTATTTCGTGTGCCACACCGGCAATGATCTGACCCAGCGAGGCCATCTTTTCCGCCTGGAACATTTGCTGCTCAGCCTGTTTCATGGCTGTGAGATCCAGGAATGATGCTACTCGCTGGCGGGTTCCCGGAACCATGTTTATGGTTATGATGCCATCCAGATCCTGGTTGTCGATAGTGGTGAGGCGGATTTCATAATATGTTGGCGCCGAATCTGAATCCGCTGATCTTTTAACGTGATTTTCCTGCAACTGGCCTGCGGAATCGGTGGTAAAGAAATCCCATAGGTGTTTTTTGCCTTCTATCTCCTCTTTGCTGGTGCGGCTTATTTCCGCAAATTTCGAATTTGCCAGAGTTATGATGCCGTCGTCTTCATAACTGATGGTGGCTGTGCCGGTGGTTTCGAATATTGTTCTGTATTTCTTCTCGCTTTCAGCCAGAGCTTTAGCGGTTAGCTTCATTTCATCAATGTCAAGACATACACCTTCAATATAGCCCTGGCCTTTAAAGATACGGGCCGAAAATCTGACCCAGCGAGCCTGTCCGTCTCCACAGAAGAACCGGGCTTCGAAATTATTTATAACGCCTTTGTTTTTACCGAACTCAACGAACATACGCTCTTTATCTGCTGTATCTGCCCAACCGATTGCAAAATTGTAATCTTTCATGAAAGCGTCAGAATTTTCAAAACGGAAGAGGCGGGCCATGGTTTCATTGGCATCGATAATGTGACCGTCATTCAACGCGACTCTGAATAATCCGACCTGAGCGCTTTCGAAAATGGTTCTGAATTTTTCTTCACTGTTCTTCAACGCTTTCAGGCTGTATTTTTCGGTTGTTACATCAATACAGACACCCTCCATGAAGCCTTTGTCTTTGTGAACTCTGGCTGAGTATCTGACCCATACTTCGGTTCTATCGCGTCTGACGAATCTGGCTTCGAGGTTGTTAAGCTCATTTCCTGCCCTGAGAAGGTTTTCCAGATTTTTCTTCTCGCTGTTATCTACCCAGTGCTCCCACATGTTGTACTGTTTAATAAAAGGCTCTGCCTCTGAGAAGCCGAATATATTGGCCATCGCCTTGTTGGCTGTAATGAGACGACCGTCTTTGCGCAATCTGAAAAGTCCTACCTGGGCGTTTTCGAATATATCTTTATAGCGTCTTTCGCTTTCAATCAGTTGCAGTTCCCGCAGGAGCAGACGGCGCAGGAGAAGGGCAAGAAAGAGTCCCAGAACTATACCGAAAACCATTGCCACGTCGACTATGATGTATGCAGTATTGGATGCGATAGATTGAATCGGAGCCAGTGTTATTTCCCATGAATTGCCGGAAAGATTGAATGAATGGCTTGCCTTGTGCCTGTTTTTTTCTATCAGTTCAGGATCGCCTGATGAGTAGACTGTTTCGCCTCTGTTCCTGAGCATGAAAAGATAATTGGCCTTAAGGCTTTCAGAGAGACACTCCTCTACTATTGGTGCAATTCTGAATACCGCATTTACATATCCGTTGTTTTCTCCGTTGGTGACAATGGGGAAATACCCGGCTATGCCTTTGCCTCCCTGAAGCAGATTAATCGCAGGCGTAATCTGACGTTCCCGCGTTTCCATTGCTTTCAGGAAGGTTGATGCTGCAGTAGGATGTTTTTTCAGGTCACTGTTTTTGGCTTTTTGATTTTCTTTTTCTGGTACAACCCAACGGATAAATCCGTCTTCATCGACCCAGTTTATCGCCAGAAGTCCTGACTGATTGCGATGAACCGCTTCGGCTACCAGGCGGAATCTCTCTTCATCAAAATCGGAACTGTATCTCCAACTGTCGGCCATCAGGCTGACCATGGTAAAGCGATATCCCAGAAATTCTTCGAGTCTTATGGCTACTTGTTCCGCCATAACGCCTGATTTGATGCGGGTTGTGTTGCTCTCGCTCTCGCGACCGAATGCCCAGATAAGGATAAACACAAAAGTGACCACCAGAAAAACGGACAATGGCGTCAAAGTGGCTTTTCGACTGTTATAGTCGAACAACTTCATTATTCCCTCAGACTTCCCTCTATTTTATACGGTTCTGAAATTCCCTCTTATCGAATATAAACTCAAGCATGGCGATAATTATAAGCATATGAGAGCCTTTTTATTAAGTGAATTAATCCCGATAATGCAAATATCTTTTCCGTCACAGTGCATACTCTTGCCTGAAAAGAGGGTTTCGAGATATATTAAATAAAACTCTGCATCGTTGCGGTTTAACAAAAATTTATTCTCGGGTCCAGGGGAGATTTGATGAAGAACAGATATGATGCCGTAGTAATCGGAGCCGGGTTGGGCGGTCTTTCGGCGGCTACTCTGCTGGCACGCAGAGGATTTTCCACTCTGCTGCTTGAGCAGCACAACATTCCCGGCGGTTACGCCACAAGTTTTGTGCGCGGGCGTTATGAGTTTGAAGTGGCGCTGCACGAACTTTCAGACATTGGCAGCGACAGCAGGCCCGGCGTACTTGGAAAGTATCTGAAATACCTGGGTGTAAGAGATAAAGTAGAATTTGTTCAGATTCCTGAACTTTATCGCTCCGTCTTCCCTGATCTGGATATGACACTGCCACGCGGTCGCGAAGCATATGTCGATACTTTGTGCAAAGCATTTCCCCACGAGGAAAAAGGCATCCGCCGCTTTATGAAGCGAGTTTTTGATCTGGCAAGAGAAGTTGATGATTTCCAGAAAGTTCAGTCCGGTAAAATCGGCGATGTAATTTCTGTCGCCGTAAGTGCGCCTTTCAAACTGCGCGCAATACCTCGCTATCTTTTCTCCACCTGGGAAGAAGTAATGGCCCGCGATATCTCCGACATTAAAGTCAGAGCGGTCATATCTCAATACTGGGGCTATTTCGGTTTGCCGCCGTCAAAAATCTCATTTTTTCTGTTCGCCCTTGCATTGGCCAGCTACATTGCATACGGCCCGGCTCACATCAGGGGACGTTCGCAGGCGCTTTCGAATGCCTTCATCGAACGCTTCGAAGAACTGGGCGGTGAAGTGTGCTTCAATTGCGGCGTAAGTAAAATCAACAGCAATAGCGGCAAGGTTACAGGTGTAGTAACCGACGATGGCCGCGAGTACCTGGCTGACATTGTGGTTTCTAACGCCAGCCCCATCGCAACCTGCCGCGATATGCTGGGCGTTGATAATATTCCACCGGCGTATTTTAAAAAGATGCGCTCGAATGAAGTCGCCGCCAGCTCATTCAATGTTTATCTCGGTCTGGCCTGTTCGCCGGAGGCGATAGGCGCGACTAGCCACGAAGTGTTTGTAAATGAAAACTTCAACTACGATTCTCATTATGCTCTCTTCGATAAAGTGGCTGCACCATATCAGATGGTAGTGACTACATACAACACCATCATGCCTGAGATTTCACCTCCCGGAACCTCGATGCTGGTGCTGACTACGCTTTGCAGCTCAAAGGGATGGGAAGCGCTTGAGCCTGAAAAATATGTGGATGCCAAGAACATGGTGGCTGGCGCCATGATGGAAAAAGCCGAGAAAGTCCTTCCTGGTTTACGCAGAGAAGTCGAAGTCGTCGAAGTCGCCACTCCATTGACCAATATGCGATATGCCCGAACTACCGGCGGCAGCATTTACGGCTTCAGCAATACGCCTTTCAACCATACCGTGCTGCGACTGCCGGCCATGGGACCGCTTAAAGGGCTGTTCTTTGTCGGTGCCTGGGTGCAGCCTGGCGGCGGATACTCTCCTGCCATGCTTTCAGGACAAATGGCGGGCGAGTTCATAAGCCGTATTTACGGTAAAAAGAAAGGGAGGTCATGATGGCCTTGGATTTCTGTGGAATTTCAAAAGGTCTGTCTGATTACGCCAGACAACTGAGAAAGCGCCTGGCATTGAGAAAAGAAGGGCAGGGCTTCGACTATACCGGCGATAATTGGCGCAGGCGCGTCGAAAAAATCGTCGACCGCATTCACCCGGAGAAGATGCATCTGCGTCTGAACGAAATAATCGATGAGACTTTATCCGCCAGGACTTTGCGTTTCATAAGAGAAGACGCTGCTCTGCCGCCTTTCCGCGCCGGTCAGTACGTCAACCTGTATATTGAAATAGATGGTGTTATCACCAGTCGGGCTTATAGCATCTCTTCTCCTCCAGGTCTGGCTTACATTGACCTAACCATCAGGCGCAAGCAGAATGGTTTTGTCAGCAATTATCTGCTGGATCGCGCCGGCATCGGTGATCGCTTTGTATCCTCAGGACCAGCGGGGCAGTTTTACTACGAACCGCTTCTTAACAGCAATGAGCTGGTTTTTATTGCCGGAGGCAGCGGCATTACGCCTTTCATGAGCATACTGCTGGATTTCAAGAGTCGGAACTGGCCGGTAAAGACACACCTTATTTACGGAAGTCGTGTTCTGGATGATGTGATTTTCAAGGATAAATTAAACGAGCTGAGCTGGGACAACACGCAGCTCAATTATGCCTTGGCTCTTACTGAAGCCAGCGAAGATTTTCCGGTAACAGGGTTTATCTCAGCCGACCTTATCAGGGCACATGTCGGCGATTTAAGCGACAAGACTTTTATGATCTGCGGACCAAACGCCATGTACGATTTCGTGCTTAAGCAACTGGAGCATCTGGGCGTGCCGCAGCATAAGATAAAACGCGAACTGTACGGTCCGCCTGAGCATGTTGAAACCGAAGCGGGCTGGCCTGAAAACGTGAAAGCCACCGACTGCTTTGAAATTGAAGTCGTCGGACAAAAGAAGATTACCGCCAGCGCCGGAGAACCTTTATTGAACTCACTGGAGCGCAACGGACTTAAAGTCCGCAGCCTGTGCCGTTCTGGTGAATGCAGCTATTGCAGGGCGAAACTGGTAAGCGGCAGGGTTTTCATGCCGGCGCACACCGGTTTGCGCGAAGCCGACCGCAATTTCGGCTATATTCATACCTGTGTGGCTTATCCGCTGTCGAATATGAAGATAAAACTATAGGGTATTATGTCATACTACCGTTGGTTTTACGATAAGAGCTATTTTTTCCCGAATTCGGGTTTGCGTCTTTCCATGAAAGCGCCGACGGCTTCCATCAGATCGGGATTGGGCAGCAGTTGTACCTGTTTGTGGGCAGCATACTCCAGACCGTCTGCAATTGTCCGACCGCGCCCCCAGTTCAGCACTTCCTTGCTGGTTTCAACCGCCAGTGGTGAATTATCGGCGATGCGTTCCGCCAGTTCCGCTGTAGCTTTCAAAAGAGCCTCCCGATCCGGGTAAACCGCGTTCACCAGACCGATTTCCAGCGCTTTACCGGCGCTGACGTTTTCGGCGGTGTAGGCCATCTGACGTGTCCAGCCTTCACCTATTATGTGCGGCAGGCGTTGCAGGCTGCCCAGGTCGGCGATCATGGCTACGGCGGCTTCACGCAGTGAAAATGATGCGTCTTCGGCAGCCAGTCGGATGTCGCAGGCAGCGATAAGGTCGAGTCCGCCGCCTATGCAGTTGCCATGAACAGCGGCAATGACCGGTTTACGGCAATTTTCCGGCATATTGGTCTTCTGCTGATAGCGGCGGATAACCTCCAGGAACTGCTTCTTCGATTTTCCGCCTGGCTCTCCACCCATGAGCATGGGCAGTTCCATCGTTAGAGCCATCAGGTCGAGACCGGCGCAGAAGGCCTTGCCTTCGGCGGCCAGCACTATGGCGCGGCTTTCACTGTCGGCATCTGCTTCGGCGAAAACCTGTGAGATTTCATTCCAGAAATCCATGCCCATGGCATTGCGTTTTTCGGGATTGTTAAGGAAAATCCAGAAAATACGACCACTCTTCTCGGTTCTGAATGCTCTGTATTTTTCAGGCATCGCGAATTCTCCCATCATATGAATTTCTAGGTATCTGCCGGGAACTTTATACTATTTGTCTGTCAGTGGCAAATCCCAGTTTGAGGATTGTGCAGCACCGGCGGCTGTATTTGAAATAGCTTGACTTTTACTTTGTTCAAATAGTAATAATCTTCCAGCTTGGATGCGGGCGTAACTCAGTTGGTAGAGTGGAAGCTTCCCAAGCTTCAAGTCGCGGGTTCGAATCCCGTCGCCCGCTCCATCATTTGTCTGATTATTCCAGTAATTTCAATCCCGACACGATATATATTAAACCATCCTCAGAAATATCTTGACATGAGGGCTCTTTCAATAGAATTTATACACCATTGAATTTGTAAACTGGTAACTATTAGTAGAGCAGAGGCTCCCATGAATTCTGAGGAACAGTACGACATTTTTTACAATTTCTTCTCTGATGAGGCGATTGACAGCATGTTCAACAACCTGCCGCAGGAAACCCTGTCCGAAATGCTGCAGGTAATTCAGCTTGTTGACAGAAAGCTGGCCCGTTACAAAGAGCGCATAAAGGAATTGGAAACCAACCGTTACTGATCGCACCCGTTCGGGTACGGTCGGCTGATACCCTGTTGTCATCCTGCCGATTACCGTTCGCTTTGATGATCCATTAGTGGATATTTATCATGCGAACGTTTTTTTTTGCCTGAAAATGCCGTTCCGGCAGTGAAAAAATAAAAATGATGGCGGAGTGAGCTTTCCCCTCTGCTATAATAAAATTGAAATGGTTCAATTGTTTTGAGCATAAGGACATCTGTTTTGATTGACGCGAACTTCAAACCGATTCGCATCGAATGGACTCCGAAGAAGATATTCGAAGAGCTGGACCGGTTTGTCATCGGTCAGCGCAAAGCCAAGCGTATAATTGCCCTGGCGGCTTACAATCATCTTAAACGAGTGTTTTTCGGCCACAGTCCGCATGCCGATCTGATCAAGAAATCCAATGTGCTCATGATAGGTCCTACTGGTTGCGGAAAGACCCACATCGCACGCAACCTGGCTAAAATACTGGATTTGCCTTTCACTATCGTCGATATCACAGAATACACCGAAGCCGGTTATTACGGCAAAGACGTGGAAGTCATGATCGGCGATCTGCTTTACCGCAGTGACTTTGACATTCAGGAGACCGAGAAAGGTATTGTATTCATAGACGAAATCGACAAAATAGCCCGACGCTCGTCGGGAGTGCGCACCGGAGCCGGAGCGCGTGACATAGGCGGGGAGGGCGTTCAGCAGGCACTGCTTAAACTGCTCGAAGGCCGGAAGCTGTTTGTTCCGCTGAACATAACGCAGCACTGGAACAAACATGATTTCGTCGAGGTCGATACCACTAATATTCTTTTCATCTGCGCCGGGACATTCAGCGATCTGCGCGGTAATGCAACTTCGTCATCAATCGGTTTCGAGCAGGGCGCTGTCTCCTGCGGAAAACGAAACACGATTACTCAGAAAGACCTTATAGATTACGGACTTATTCCTGAACTTTTAGGGCGTATTCCGGTGAATGTCTATCTTGATGAACTGAGCAGCGACGAACTTGTGAAGGTACTGAACGATCCGCCGGACTCACTTATTAAAGAGTACACCCAACTGCTCGCTTTAGATGGCGTCAAGCTCGAATTTGATGATGCAGCCTTGAATGAAATAGCCGTCTATTCTATTAAAAAGCATCTGGGCGCGCGTGGGTTGCGTTCAATAATAGAAGAGATTATGCACGATATCATGTTCAACGCGCCCGGTTCCAGCCCGGGAGTATTCAGGATAACGCCGGATCTGGTGCGCGACAGACTCGATAACTTCGATCCGGATCTCAGCAGGGAGTAGTGTTTTGATAGTTCAATGTCCAAGTTGTAAACAGGCTGTAATTCTTCAGGATTTCGGCGTAAACTTCTGTCCGAAATGCTCAGCAAAAATCTTCATAGGAAACCCGGCGTCTCATGAAGAAGATGGCGTCATAATGACGCCGGAAGAGTTACGTCATAAAGCTGTCGAAAGCCTCAAAATCAAAACCGGAAACTATACGGTTGAAATCTCTTCCGCCGTTCCAGGCACAGTAATTACACCCTGGGAACGGACCGAAGGCACCTGGCTGTCCAGAATAATCAGTACCTGGCGTGGGGTTTGCCTAAGCCCTTCACGGTTTTTCTACAGTCTTAAAACTGACGGAATGGTCTTGCGGGCTTTTCTATATGGCTGGCTCTTTATGACTGTCGGTCTGCTGGCTTCTTCTCTTTACCGCCTGGCATTCATGCCTGAGTTTATGGAACAATTGAAAAAGAGCGCCGGAGCGCAGGAATTAATGACGGGTGATCTGGCTCTTATAGAAACTCTGGCCTTGTGGTCAGTCTTCTTAAGTCCCGTTATTGCTGCCGCAGCCATTCTCATCAACTCGGCTTTATACAACCTGGTTCTAAAAGCCATAGGCTCTGCTCCCAAAGGCTTTGGTGGAACGCTGAAGGTCGTTTCTTACGCTTCGTCTCCAATGATACTGCTGGTGCTGCCATTTGTTGGCGGAATTGTAGCTTTTATCTGGAACATGGCGCTCTGTATAATGGGCCTGACTCTGGTGCATAGAACCACACAAATCCGCTCAATGCTGGCTGTGGTCTTCCCGCCGCTGTTTTTCTATTTTCTGGTGCTTGTTGTAATGCAGCTTATGAGCGTCTGATTCTGTCCGCTATCACTTCATTTCCAGTCGACGTTCAAGCGCCAGTGCGGCGCTTTCGATCTCTATGGGGTTTTTCAACTGGAAAAATTCGCGGGCGGTTTTTTCCTCAACCTGACCGCATTTGGTTAGATTTTCCGGATCGGAGAAGGGCAGGCAGATCTTTTCTATATCCTGCAAGTGCTCGCGGATAAGAGCGTCTTTTTCTATCTCTTTTCCAAGCCTGGCCGCGCAGTCGTTTTTATAAGCATTGAAAGATTTGTTGAGGTTCTGAAGCACGGCATGGAAGAGCGCTGCAGTGTTGGGATTTGCGCCCTTGCGGCAGGGGTTGTCTATAGTCTGGAAATCCACTACCTGATCGTAACCTACGGCATACAGACTTTTGAATTCACGGGTTTTGTTGATCAGCCATTGCCGGTTCTGTAACGAAGCATCTTCTTTTTCACAGGCGGTAAAAACAAAAAGCAGAACAAAGAACAGTATAAAGGCAATTAGTTTGTTCATGACACTCCTCAGAAAAATCAATTATTTGCTTTCAATCAGGCTGCGGGCTTTTTTTACAAAGGCAGCCTGTCCGGGACGGTTTTCAAGATCGACATACTTTTGCAGGCTGGCGCGAGCCTCGTCCTGCTTTCCGATCTCGTTGTAATCTATTCCCATGTTGTACCAGGCGTCCACAAAGGACGGATCCGCTTCCACTGCTTTTTCGTAAGCGGCTATGGCGTCGCCGGCTTTGCCACATTGATCCAGCGCCCGACCATGATTGTAATGGCAGGCGGCACAGTCAGGCAGCATGTCTGTAAGTTTACTGTATATAGCTGCGGCATTATACCAATCGTTAAGAGCTTCGTAGGATTCGGCCAGCGGTGGGTAGAGTGAGGCTTCGGCCTCGTCAAGATTCATGGCTCGCAGGAGCGCATCACGCCCGTCCTGTGGCTTTTTTGCCTTGAGATAAAGCTTTCCCAGGTTGACGTAAACCACCGGATCATCCTGCTGAATGACTTTGACGGCTTCGAAAAGCTTTATGGCTTTATCTGTGTGTCCGCTTTCGTCCGCCACCTGGGCTGCTGTGAAATAAGCCTCTGTAAGTTTGGCATCAAGATTTATAGCCTGTTCCAGTGATCTGGTCGCTGCGGCTTTATCGCCTTTCGCGTAGGCGATGCGCCCTTTTACGTAATGACTGCGAGCGTCGGAAGAGTCTTTCTTCAGCGCTGAATCTATGGCTTCCATGGCTCCTGCCAGATCGCCTTCTTCCAGCCTGGCTTCCGCCGTTCTGCGATGCGGCAGAGAAAGATCCGGCGACATTTCAGCGGCTTCTTCATATAATTTCAGGGCCTGATCGGTTTCACCGTTTTCCATTAATTCGTCGGCGCGGGCGATGTTCTGGTCAGCGCCGGTACTGGTAACGGTATCCTCCTCGTTCATGGCGATGGCCATTGAATTTCCGTGTTTGGCAAACTCGGACTTGAAAAGATTTTCAATTACCGTCGGTATGATATAACGCACGTCCGAGGCTGAGCCGTTTTCGGTGATACTGAACGAATATTGAGTCTGACCGCCTGCCATAACGGTTTTAGCGCTGAGCTTGTATGAACGTCTTTTAAGCCTTTCAAGGCTTACAAATACGGCGCGCGGGATTCCGGCTTTCTTGATCTGCGGAAGGATGCAGGACGCATCAGAGCATTTTAGCAGTGTAGCTGCGGAAGCTCCCATGTCGTCAATGGTCAGAACTTCCAGCCACTGGTAAGCCAGCATTTCTTCATGCATGATCTCGAAGATGTAATCACGTTCTTCGATGGGAATATCTTCGGTCTTGTATGCTATTGGATGAACGTATATGCGTTCCTGAGCGTTTGCGGCAGACAGCATAACACCGGATAAAAACAACAGCGCCAGTGCAGTTACTATAAGTTTTCGCATGGCGGTTTTCTTCCAGCTAAGGTGAAAAAACGAAAGGATATTCGACCGAGACGCGATTATGCTGCGGCGGTTCGGGGAAACGGATGCGCCTTACAACTCGCACCAGACAATCTACGGTTTCCTGATGCGGGAAATTGTTCTCCTTCACCATTACGTTTGAAACACGCCCGGTGGGCGTGATGTTGAAACTCAATTTTACTTCGCCGCGGGCCTGTTTGTCGATGTCGAGTGCTTTTTTATAGCAGACTTTAAAGGAGGATTTGCGCTTGCCCATTACGCGTTTGAAAACTGCCGGGTCAAGCATGCCTTCGGTTTTAAGCGCATCTGTGGAGAAGTTGAGCAGTTCTCCGTTGAAAATGGAGTGCTGGATCTTCTGTGGTTCCTCTACTACTCGATTCTGGAACTTGATTTTCTGCGATGAATCAGGCGCGGGACGTTCTTTGTCGGCCTGTTGTGCGCCGCCCGAACAGGCGGTCAGAAGCAATGCCAGAATTACGAGTGATGCGGCTTTTAAACTGGCCACCGTCGGTTTCTCTTGTGGGCTGTGCCGGCCCTTATTACTTCTTGGGCTGGAAATTAAAGGGGAAATTGATTTCCATGGGTTCGCCCTTTTTTCGCGGGGCGAATCTCATGTTTTTAACGATTTCCATCACGCATTCGTTAACCTTTTTTTCCTTCATTGTGGACTTGTCTTCGACGATTTTAGCGCCGGAGACGGAGCCGTCGAGTTCGATGAAGAAGTTGACCATGAGCTTGCCCTGAAGCGACTGGTTGGTCTGAAGGGCGGTTTCATAGCAACTGCGGATGCTGGTGGTTTTTACGTTGATGACCTTGAGGATTTCTTCGCGGTCGAGAACTACGACGCCTTCATCCTCTTTATAGTCCATTCCTACAGTACGACCTTCGTCTGAGTAGCCTTCATCTTCTTCGGCAGCTTGATCATCCGGATTGCCGGCTGGTTTCGTTTTGTCGGTTTTGTCCTGTGCGTTTAATGCAGAAGCGAGTCCTGCTACAAGCATGATTACTGCGAACAGATTAAATATTCTCATCGAAAAGGACTTCATTTTAACCTCCATTGGGGGACGAATCACTGTTAACAGGTTGCACGCGCTCCGATGCCTTATCCCTTGTTCGTCGGGTTTGAAAAGCAATACACTTCTTTCAAGATGCTATCTGGCGGGCATCAGATGTCAAGGGAATTGCTTATTTTTAAATGTTCACTTATGAAAGAATTCATGCGTTTACAGGCTCGTCCGCTTGCAGTAATTTTCATCTGCCCGATAATACAACGAAAAAAAGCGCTGCTGTTAAACGCGGTGCGTCAATGGCGCAGTGCGTTGAAAGACACATATGTTGTGAAACTCTTAACATCAATCAATGCGGAATCTGAATTTCTCATTAAATTGACAGTGTCGAAGTCAACAGATAGAGTGAAGTAGATTTGGCAGCTTCAAGAAACGTTAATGTTGAATTCTATTTTCAAGCTTACTTCACGTTATCAGCCGACGGGGGATCAGCCGCAGGCTATTGCTGAACTGGTGCGTGGCATCCGGGCTGGCGAGAATCATCAGGTTCTGATGGGTGTTACCGGTTCGGGAAAAACCTTCACGATGGCCAATGTAATTGCAAATTTTGATATGCCTGCCATGGTTCTGGCGCACAACAAAACTCTGGCGGCGCAGCTTTATTCCGAATTCTGCGAGCTTTTTCCGGAGAACGCGGTTGAATATTTTGTAAGCTATTACGATTATTATCAGCCGGAAGCTTATGTTCCGACCACTGATACATACATTGATAAAGAGAGCAGCATCAACGACGAAATCGACCGTATGCGGCTTTCGGCTACCCGCTCGCTTTTCGAGCGCCGCGACGTGATAATCGTCTCAAGCGTTTCCTGTATTTACGGTCTGGGCAGCGCCGAGGATTATCACGCTATGGCGCTTTTTCTGGCGCGCGGAACCAATATAAGTAGACGTGATCTGACCTTGCGCCTGATCCAGATGCAGTACGAACGCACGGATGTCGATTTCCACCGTGGAACCTTCAGAGTGCGTGGTGACGTTATAGAGATCTTCCCGGCTTATGAAGAGGAATTCGCTCTGCGGATAGAATTCTGGGGAGACGAGGTCGAGTCGGTGAAGGAAATTGACCCCTTGCGCGGCAAAGTGCTGCGCGAACTGCCGAAGGCCGTCATTTACCCCGCTACGCATTACGTCGTTTCCGATGATGTTAAAAACCGGGCGTTGGGCACCATTAAAATAGAACTTGAAGAACGCCTGGCCTGGCTGCGCAGCCGTAATATGCTGCTGGAAGCCCAGCGCCTCGAACAACGCACGCGTTTCGACCTGGAGATGATAGAGGAACTGGGCTACTGTTCAGGTATCGAAAATTACTCGCGCCATCTCACCGGACGCGGACCGGGACAACCGCCGCCCTGTCTGCTGGACTTTTTCCCTGAAGACTGGCTGCTCTTCATCGACGAGTCGCATGTTTCGGTTTCTCAGGTGCGCGGCATGTATCGCGGCGATCTTTCACGCAAACAGACGCTGGTTGATTTTGGTTTCCGTCTCCCTTCAGCCATAGATAACCGTCCGCTTAAGTTTGACGAATTTGAACAGCGCACACGCAAGGTGGTTTACGTTTCTGCCACGCCCGGCGATTTCGAACTGGAAAAGACGCAGGGTGTCTTTGTCGAGCAGGTCATTCGTCCCACTGGTCTGCTGGACCCCGTAGTCGAAATCCGTCCGGTTGGAAGTCAGGTTGACGACTTGCTGGATTCAATCCGCGAATGTGCGGCGCGAAATCAGCGCGTACTTGTGACAACGCTGACAAAACGCATGGCCGAAGAACTTACTTCCTTTTATAAAGACCTGGGTGTAAAAGTTCAATATCTGCACTCGGAAATCCGCACAATCGAGCGCATGAAGATCATCCGCGATCTGCGGCTGGGTAAATTCGATGTTCTTGTCGGAATCAACCTGCTGCGCGAAGGTCTTGATATTCCCGAAGTCGCGCTGGTGGCGATACTTGAGGCCGACAAGGAAGGCTTCCTGCGCTCGGAGCGTTCACTTATTCAGACTATGGGTCGTGCCGCCAGAAACTCGGAAGGGCGCGTCATCCTGTACGCGGATGTTGTAACCGAGTCGATGCGTAAAGCCATTGACGAGACCAGCAGGCGACGCCAGAAACAGATGGAATACAACAGTCAGAATGGTATTACTCCTCAAACGATAATAAAGGACATAAGCGAAAAGAACATATACGCCCATGGCGATTATCTGGTAGAGGATGAAATCCCCTCCGAAGTCGAAGCGCACGAGATGGGCGAGAAAGAATTGCGCGACGAGATTACGCGTCTCGAAAAAGAGATGTTCAGAGCCGCCGAAGCGCTGGATTTTGAAAAGGCGGCGGACTTGCGCGACATGATGCAGAAGTTGAAGAAAGAAGACCTTTTCCGCGAGCAGGCTCAGAGCCGCCCGCGTGCTTTTCAATAGTATGGTATAATAGTTAAACAATTAACGGAGGAAACAGCGACAATGGATGCCCCCTATGACTTATTGGTCAAAAACATCTCAACTTTGTTGACTTGCGTGCCCGGAGGGGACGACCCGCTTGGAATCATAAAAAACGCCGCCATTGCGTCCATAGACGGCAAGATTGCCTGGGCAGGCCGGGAGGCCGATCTGCCGGAAGAAGCCGTCAAGTCAGCCGTAGAAGTTATTGACGCCCGCAGGGCGGTGGCTTTTCCGGGACTGATAGACAGCCATACTCATCTAGTCTTCGGTGGCAGCCGACAGGATGAGTGGGCGCGCAAACTGGCCGGTGTTCCGTATATGCAGATAGCCGCCGAGGGAGGCGGCATCAACGCCACTGTTAAAGCTACCCGCGCCGCCAGCCAGGACGAGCTTTTCGAACGTTCGATACACTGGCTGGATGAAATGCTGTCGTGGGGCGTTACCTGTGTCGAAGGTAAAACCGGTTACGGGTTGAACACCGAAACCGAGTTGAAGATAATGGAGGTTATGGAGAGACTCGATAAACAGCATGTCGTCGAAGTTATCCCGACTTTCATGGGTGCACATGATTTTCCGCCGGAATACCGCGAAAATCACGAAGCTTATGTAAGGCTTATTCTAGACGAAATGCTGCCCGCCATTGGGGAGCAGGGCTATGCGCGTTTCTGCGACGTATTCTGCGAAGAAGGCGCTTTCACTCCGGATCAGGCCAGCCGCATTCTTATCGCCGCTCAGGATTACGGTATGGTGCCGCGCCTGCACGCGGACCAGTTCCAGGATTCAGGTGCGGCTGAACTGGCCGCCGAAATCGGGGCTATAGCAGCCGATCATCTTGAAAACATGGATGAAAAGAACATCGCTCTTCTGAAGGAAAAAGAAGTCGTTGCCGGTCTGCTGCCGATATGCAGCCTTTACCTTAATTATAAATACCCGCCGGCACGTAAAATGCTGGATGCCGGACTGCGAGTGGCCATAGCCACCGACTTCAATCCCGGTTCTGCCATGTGCAGCAACCTGCCGTTTGCCGCTCAACTGGCCTGCATGCAGATGAAAATGCGCTTTGATGAAGCTATCCTGGGTATAACCCGAAGCGCCTCTGAATCGCTGCTGATGGAAAACAAGATAGGCACGCTGGCCGAAGGTCTGCGCATGGATATCGCCCTGATGGATATTCCGGCACCGGAGTACTTTCTGTATCACATCGGCAGAAAGCACACCTGGAAAGTAGTCAAGCGCGGCAAAATCGTCTGGGAAAACCCCGCAGAACCGGTGTTTCTGGGATAATTGTCCGATAATAATAAAAGCAAAAGCCCCGGATTTATCCGGGGCTTTTTTCGTTGAGTCAAAACGATATTAAATTATCTTATAAATTAAGTAGACATTGGCACTTCAGTGCGATAAATAATAATTGTACAGAACAATGTTTTAACAGGAGGTGCTGAAATGTCTCTGAGTCGTGCATGCAGCGTCTGGGCTATTATTGCTGTTGTTATGTGCAGCGCTCCCGTTTTCGGGGGGGGGGGCGATGATGCCTTGTCTGTCAATTATGGCAGACTTGGTGTGGCTACTGATATCTATTCCGCCTCGCCTGAATATGCAGTTCCTCTTGACGCTGAAGCACAGGCAGCCGCTCTTCCTGATTTAAAAGGAATGCTGGTTGTTGACCAATATGCAGAGATGCTGGGCGTATCTTCAGATGACCTTGAGATTAATAAGTACAAGTGGAATCCTGAAGGCGACCTCCATATAAGCTTTAAGCAGATGTATGAAGGATTTCCGGTTTATCTGACTTCGGTATCGGTACATTTTTACAAAGACGGAATGCTTCAGGGTATTTCGGCCAATACTGTTCCCCTGAGTATACTTGAACAGCTTGATCTGGGCGTTCTTGTTGAAGAAAAAGAACTGCAGACTCTTATTAATGCTGATTCGGA
>Ga0172375_10002781_pt1 | contig 27047 bp, 28 predicted proteins | sample LakKiv1m_FD_114537 | JGI IMG/M metagenome (GOLD analysis project Ga0172375, IMG submission 114537) | Freshwater microbial communities from Kabuno Bay, South-Kivu, Congo - kab_092012_11.1m | ecosystem: Environmental > Aquatic > Freshwater > Lake | place: Democratic Republic of the Congo...
CAACTGGTTTACTTTTACCTTACCTTCTTTTGCCAATAAGTTTACTGCATCGGTAATTTCATATTCACCACGTGGAGATTTTTGTATTTCAAAAACTTTTTTCAAAATCTCAGGCGTAAACTTATACAAACTTGTATTTATTAAATTACCAACAAATTCCTGGGGTTTTTCAATTATCTGTTGCAAAAATTCGCCGTTGGTTTTTAGCACTCCAAATCTTTCCGGAGTTTTTGAAACCATACCGGAAACATAACTATATTGATCTCCTTTTCTTACGTTCTTTAAATCTTTCACAGAATAAAAATTGTCACCGCAAATATACAAAAACTGATCTGAAATATTTTTTACACACATTAATGGGCAGGCGGTACCATATATTTTTTCTTTTGGACCTAAAATTTCAAACTGATTTATAACCTTTGCTTTATAATTATTATCTTTCAAAAACTTTTCCACCAACTCACTTCCAAATCCTGCAACCAGAGTTATGTCAGAGTATCCAGCCTCCAACAAATTGTCCAATAAATAAGCCAAAAACGGCCTTTGGTTTACTTCTATCAAATGTTTTGACTTATCTTTTGTTAAGTCTTTCATGCGAGTGCCTTGCCCGGCAGCCGCAATAACAACTTTATTAATCGACATATCCTAAGTTTAAAGCGTTGATATTTAATTCTTGATATTTTTCTGGAACAATATTTTTTATTGCCTGCCAGAGTGATTGCTTTTTAAGGGGTAATATTCCCTTATTGGAGGCATAACCCAAAAGATAAACCGTGCAAACTATTTCGTTTTGTAGTTTATCTTTACAAACTTGTGATGCCGGGACTAAAAATAATTCGTTTTTAAAGTTTTTTAGTTTTGCTATAACGCCATCTTTTGAAATTTGATCGCTAAAGGCCAAAAAGTAATCGTTAACCAAAAGTTTTGTTTGTTTACCTGCTCTTGCCACTTCGCGCAAACCTTCTGTGGCCTCGGTAGCAATAATTAAATCTGCTTGACCGTTGGCAACCATTGGGGAAAAAACTTCTTTACCAAATCTCACATGGGCTTCTACACTCCCTCCTCTTTGAGACAACCCATGAAGTTCAGAAGACCTAACTTGGTTTCCCTCAATTAAAGCTGCTTCGTTTATCAATGAAAGCAAGGTTATTATTCCCTGCCCACCAACTCCGGTTAGTATTATATTGAATGTTTTTTCCATAAATTATTTTTTAGCCTGTCTTCTTGCCCAAAGAGCGCAAACTCTTTTGCAAACAATTAATGATATCTCATCTTTCTCCAAAAACTCTTTAACTGTATCTTCAAACTCTTTTACGTTTATTTGATCTAAAACTTTTATATTTTTTACTCCGCAAGCTTTTGCCACTTCTTCAACCCGCAATTCCGGAGAATCGTCATTCATTAATGTTTTACCAACTCCAGGGTTTGTTTGATGCCCAGTCATAGCAGTAATTCTGTTATCTAAAATTATAAACAAGGGGCTTGATTTGTTGTAAACCGCGTTAACCAAAGCCGGCATTCCGGAATGAAAAAATGTTGCGTCACCCATTATAGAAATTATTTTTTGCCCTGTTGACTTGCTTATTCCATGAGAAATTCCCAAACTTGCCCCCATATCAAAAAGGTAGTCATACATACTGTGCGGAGGAAGAGCTCCTATCATATTACAACCAATATCTCCACCAAAAATTGTGCCCTCTGGGGCTATTCTCTTCAAAACAGGGAATACTTGCCAATATGGGCAACCTTCGCAAAGCCTGGCCGTTCTACGCGGCAAATCAATTGGTTTAAACTTAAACTCTGTAAATTTTATACCGGCTACTTTTGCAATGGCTTTTGCAACCTTTTCAGAATTAAGCTCACCTATTTCTGGCAACACATTTTTGCCAAAAACTTCAAGCTTTGCATTTATATCTTTTGCTATTGCCAGAATTTCTTTTTCTAAAAATCCTTCTAACTCTTCTACAACCAAAACTTTTTTAAATCCTTTTATAAAATTCTTAATTTGCTTTTCTGACAAAGGATAAAAAAACCCAAGTTTTAAAATTGGTAAATTCAAACCCATTTCTTGCAAGGCCTCTTTTATATGCAAATAAGAAACACCGGAAGTTATAATTCCAACCTTATTCTCTTTTCCCTTAATCACTTTGTTAAGCTGAGCAAATTGGGCGTTTTTTAATTTGGCAATTTTTTCTAAAAGTTCTTTTTTCATTTCCATCACCCTGGGTGGCATTGTAGAAAACTGATGAGGGTTTTTTATAAAGTTTCCTTTCTTCCAGCCCGAGGCTGGTCCGCCTTGGGCGGAAAACTCTCTTACCTCGTCAAATTCTACCGGCATTTTTTGATGATTAACTCTGGTAGTTGTGCGTAAAATTATTGGAAGTTTATATTCTTCTGAAATTTCATAGGCAAGCTTTGTAAAGTCATAACATTCTTGTGGGTCAGCAGGTTCAAGCATTGGCACGTGGCTCAAATATGCATAAGCCCTGGAATTTTGTTCTGACTGCGCAGAGCTCCAACACGAAGGGTCATCTGCAACTACAATTACCATTCCGGCTTTCACTCCTGTATAAACCAAGGGCAACAAGCTGTCAGAAGCCACATTTATTCCAAAACTTTTCATATTCACCAAAGATCTCAATCCAGAAAAACTGGCTCCAATACTTGCTTCTAAACCTGTTTTCTCATTGGTTGACCATTCTGCATACACGCCATATTGTTTGGCAATTTTTCCAAATTCATCTCCAATTTCAACCGAAGGACACCCGGGGTATCCGGAAACAAATGAAACCCCCGATGCCAAAGCCCCCTTTATAATTGCCTCATTTCCTAGTAATATCTTTTTTGTCTTCATATAACTATGTTAATTAGTTTGTTTGGGACGAAAATTATTTTTTTGATTTCTGACTTACCTATAAGACTGCTAATCTTTTCTGATTTTAACGCCAATTTTTCAGCTTCTTTTTGATCAATTCCTGATTTTGCCTGTATTTTATCTCTAACTTTTCCATTAACCTGAACAATGAGTAAAATATTTTCTTCTTCAATTAATTTCTCATCATACTTTGGCCATTTTTGTTCACAGCATAATTCTTTATTTCCGGCTAAACTCCAAAGCTCTTCAGCTAAATGTGGAGCAAATACAGAAAATATTTTCAAAAAATCTGCAAGGTCTTTTTTGGCTAAACCGGTTTTGTCTACTTGCCAAGAATTAACAAATTCCATCATTGCAGAAACTGCTGTGTTAAATTTCATAACCTCTATGTCATCTCCAACTTTCTTTATTGTTTTTGCCAAAAGTTTCTTTAGAGCTTCACTAGTTTCTGCCGGCGCCTCACGCAAAGCCAAATTGTAAATTTTTTCAATAAACCTTCTACACCCCACAACTCCCTTTGTATCCCAAGGAATCATTTGCTCAAAAGGCCCCATAAACATTTCATAAATACGTAGAGTATCTGCTCCGTAATCTTTTATAACGCTGTCTGGGTTAATAACATTACCCTTTGATTTTGACATTTTAATTCCACCTTCACCAAGCACCATTCCGTGCGAAGTTCTTTTTTTATAGGGCTCTGGCCCAACTGAAGTTGGAACTGCCTGTATATCCCACAAAAACTTGAAAATAAATCTGGAATACAAAAGATGCAGCGTAGTGTGTTCCATGCCACCATTGTACCAGTCTACAGGAAGCCAATATTTTAATGCCAACTCATCTGCAAGACTTTTGCTGTTTTTTGGATCTGCATACCTCAAAAAATACCAATTAGATCCTGCCCAATTTGGCATTGTGTCTGTTTCTCTTTGGGCTGGCTCTCCACATTTAGGACACTGAGTTTTAACCCATTTTTTCATTGAAGCCAAAGGTGATTCTCCTGTATCTGTTGGTTTGTAATTTTTAACCTTTGGCAATTTTACAGGCAAATCTTTTTCATAAACTGGGTGCCACCCTGCTTGTTGAGACCCGCCCTGGGCTGCACAATTTTTGCAAAAAACCATTGGGATTGGCTCTCCCCAATAATGCTGACGCGAAAAAACCCAATCTCTTAATTTATAATTTACTTTTGGTTGAGCAAAATTTTTACTTGCGAGCCATGTAATAATTCTTGGTCTTGCTTGCGAGGATGTTAACCCATCAAATTGTTGTGAATTATACAACACACCCTCCCCTTCAAAACAATCTTCTAATCGTTTTACTTTCTGGGCTAGTTCTTCATTTTCTGGTTTTATAGAGGTTCTCAAAGGTATGCCATACTTTTTTGCCATCTTAAAATCTCTTTTATCGTGCGCATCTGCAAAAACAGCACCCGTGCCATAACCATTCAAAACAAAATCAGCAGTCCAAACAGGCATCTCTTCGTCTGTGGCAGGATTTTTGGCAACAATTCCTCTTAACTGGACAGCTACTATATCTTTATCTACATTTGTTCTATCCACATCGGAAATGCTTTTGGCTCTCTCTCTGTATTCTAAAACCTCTTTGATGTTTTCAATCCTATTCTTGTGTTTATCAATAAAGTCGCTTTCAGGAGAAACAACCAAAAATGTCCCAGAAAATATGGTGTCTATTCTCGTTGTAAAAACCTCTAAAAATTCTTCGGCACCCTCTATTGGAAACTTTAAAATTGCTCCGTGCGACTCTCCAATCCAATCTCTTTGTTGAACTTTTATTTTTTCTAAATAATCAACCAAATCCAAGTCTTTAATTAACCTATCGGCATATTTTGTAATCTTTATCATCCACTGCTCTTTTTCTCTCTTCTCTACTTTGGCTCCACATCTTTCGCAGTTACCGGAAATAACCTCTTCATTTGCTAAGCCAATTTTACAACTTGGACACCAGTTTATATCAATCTTTGCCTTGTAGGCCAAACCATTTTTAAAAAGTTGTATAAATATCCACTGAGTCCATTTGTAATATTTGGGGTCGGTTGTATTTATTTCTCGCGACCAGTCAAAAGACCATCCCATCCTTTGCATTTGCCCCTTGAATGTTTCTATGTTCTTTTTGGTTACTTCCGAAGGATGTACCCCTTTTTTAATGGCATAGTTTTCGGTTGGTAAACCAAAAGCGTCCCATCCCATTGGGAAAAGCACGTTATATCCCTCCATGCGTCTTTTCCTTGAAACTATATCCAATGCGGTATAGCTTCGGCAGTGACCTACATGTAATCCATCCCCGGATGGATATGGAAACTCTACCATGCAGTAGAATTTCTTCTTTTTTGACCCGGTTTTCGCTTTAAATACAGATGAACTAAACCACCTGTCTTGCCATTTTTGCTCAATTTTCTTTGGATTATACTTCATAGTGTAATTATGATTATGATAGCACAAAGACAATAAGTTTCAAAGTTTATAAAAAAAGACCCCCTTTTGAGAGTCATTACTATGCTCTAATGCGCCACAAGAGCCTATCGCCCGGGCTAAGGCCAAGCGTATCACTATCGGGCCTGGTTGCCCATGCCTGCCAACAACCGGCTCTGGTAAGCCAGCTCAGGCTTAAAAAATGTATTTCACCCCGCAAGAGAACAACCGCCGCATTAAGCTTGGCATAAGTTACGCGAAGCAGTCCTGGCGTGCCAGTTCTTTGGTCGTAGGGCATAACAAGAAAATGAGCCGACAAAATTGCGCCACTTCTGCCAATCTTGCGCGTTATGCTGGCGTTAGAAACATATTCCGTAATTTCACCAATGACCACAAACCCGCTTCCGGCCTTAGACACGCAATTGTCTTCGGCAAAATAAATCCGGAAATCGTAATTCATGTCTCTAATGTTTGCCGGCTCTACCAACGAACAAGGAACAAGTTTTTTAGCAGATAAAGATACAATCTTTATTGGCTTAAACCAACTAACGTTTTCGCAGTTCATATTGTTTCCTCCTAAAAAGAGCTATCTTTTGTTTATAGCAAATATAAATATTTGTCAAATACCAAAAAGAGTTTTGGCATTTTGAGTGGTTGCAGAGGCAACTTCATCAAAACTTATATTTTTTAGCTCAGCTATTTTTTCAGCAACATATTTTACAAAAATAGGCTCGTTTCTCTCTACCCCGGCCATTGGGGGCGTTAAATATGGGCAATCGGTCTCTAATAAAATTTTATCTAAAGGGATTTTCTTTATTACTTCTTCTAAATTAAACTTCCAAATTATTCCATTTATGCCAATATAAAATCCCAAAGCAATAAATTTTTCCGCCTCTTCAAGGGTACCGGTGAAACAATGAATAACCCCACGTAAGCTTTTTCCGCCAGAGGCGGATCCGCCTCTGGCGGAAAGAATTTCGTATAAATCAACAAAGGCCATTCGGCAGTGGACTATCACGGGCAAATTTAAGTCTTTTGCCAAATCAAGCTGTTTTACAAAAACTTCTTTTTGTTTCTGCTTAAACTGCTCCTGCTTTGTCTTGGTTTTGGGACGGTAGTAATAATCCAAACCAATTTCCCCAATTGCCACCACCCCTCGCTTACCGCTCGGGGTAAACTTCAGGGCAAGCTTTTTATACTTCTCATAATTAAATTCCTCACCCAATGGTTCAAACGCTCCTTCTTCTTCGTCCATTTTCAATTTCATCAAATCGGTTTTAATATGTATAGGGTGCATTCCAATAGCTGCATGAATATTCTCATTTTTCTCTGCTAACTCAACTACATTTTTTGATGTTTCATATTTTGTGCCCACATCAATACAAGCCACCCCAGCCTCTCTGGTACGTTTTATCACATCTTCCCTATCCTTGTCATATGCCTTGAAACTTAAATGCGAATGCGTATCAATCAACATTTATTTTCCTAGCCTCGGGAATAATATTTCGGATTTACCTTCTAACACGGCTTTTTGGATTTTTTCAGCGGTGCCGGGCAAAAATGGCGCGAGCAACAAACCAATTTCTTTTATAGCAAAAAACAAATCGTTTATAACTTTTGGATTCTTAGTTTCCCAAAGTTTTTCTTCGTTTATATATTTGTCGCAAAAAGTCATCAACTCCCAAATAGAAGCCAAAGCATCATTAAACTTAAACTGCTCTATACATAAACCGGAGCTTTTCTTAACTTCCGCAATTTTAGATTTAAACTTTTTGTTTGTAAGTTTTATCTCTCCACTTCCTTTTGCAATACCCAAAACTCTGGCAACAAGATTTCCAATACCACCTGCCAAATCAGAATTATATCTTTGTTCAAATCTTTGAAAAGTAAAATCTCCATCTTCTGCCGAAGGGATTTCTCTCAACAAATAATACCTCGTGGCATCTGTGCCATATTTCTCTACCAAATCAAATGGATTTACTACATTCCCCAAGCTCTTTGACATTTTTTGTCCCCCAGAGGTCATAAAACCATGAATAAATATTTGCCTTGAAACAGGCAGTCCTGCCGATAAAAGCATTGCCTGCCACATTGAGCTTTGCTGACGTAAATTATCTTTTCCGGCAACTTGCAAACCCGGCCAGAAAGCCTCAAATTGTTTTTTGTCTTGAGGCCAGTTTAAGCAAGATATGTAGTTCACCAAGGCATCAAACCATACATACATTACGTGTTTTTCATCACCTGGCACATCAATTCCCCACGGCATCTTTTCTTTTAATCTGGAAACACTAAAATCTTCCAATCCTTTTTTAGTAAACTCTTTTATTTCATTAAACCTTGATTCTGGCACAACAAAATCAGAATTTTTTTCATACAAATCCAATAACTGTTTTTGATACTTTGAATATCTAAAAAAATAATTTTCTTCGTCTATTGTTTCTATTTGCAAATTTGGATGCACAGGGCACTTTCCAGACACCAGTTCTGATTCTGTTTTTTCAAGCTCGCAACCAACGCAATATTTTACTTTGTAATTTTTTTTATAAATATCTCCATTCTCTGAACACCTCTTCCAAAACTCCTGAGCAGATTTTATATGGTTTAAATCAGTTGTTCTTATAAAATTGTTATAACTTAAATTAAGCGCCTTTTTAAGATTATCAAATTTTTTAGCGTAAAGGTCACAATACGCTTTGGGATCCATTTCTTTTTCTTGTGCCTTTCTTAATATTTTAAGGCCATGCTCATCAACGCCGGTATTAAAAAACACCTCTTTGCCCAAAGACTGATTATAGCGCGCTATAACATCTGCCTGAATAATCTCTAGAGCAAAACCAATGTGTGGGTCGGCATTAACGTATGGTAACGTAGTTGTGATATAGAATTTTTTTGATTTATTTGGCATAATTATTATATAACTCTATCATTTATGATATTGATTGTCCATATAATATTTGGAGCAGCTATTGGGTCTCTTTTGGCCCAAAACACCGCCCTAGCCCTATTATTAGCCTTTTTAAGCCATTATTTTTTAGATACCATGCCACACAGGGACTACCCCATAGGCAATGGAGATCTTTTTGGCAAAAACAGGCAATGGGCAAAAATGAGACCAAAACTATTAAGGGTGGCGTTAGATTTTTTGGCCGGCATACTTTTGATAGTCCTTTTTTCAAACGGTCATCCAATAATCTATTTGTGCGGATTAGTTGCCGCCATACCAGACAGTTTTACTGCCCTAAAATACTTATTCCCAAATAAAGCACTTGAAGTTCATCATAAATTCCACCAAAAAATACATTTCTTAGACAACAAAAATATCCCCCTTATATGGAGGATATCTACTCAAATCTTTATAGTTATCTTATCTATATTTTTATTTAAAATCTAATCTGATTCTAAAACAAGCTCTCTTTTGCGCTCCAAAAACTCCTTTAAGAACTCGAAAATTATTCCAAAAACCGGAACAGCAAAAATTACTCCTAAAAACCCAAATAACTGCCCCCCTATCAACAAAGAAATAATAACCAAAACTGGTGGAACATCTACCAGTTTTTTCATTAAAATTGGGGTCAAGATATTATTTTCGGCCATTTGTATCAAAGTAGCAGCTGCAATAACATAAAGCGTCACAACCCATGATCCCGAAGAAACCGCTACAAAAACTAAAAGCAATATTGCAGTTATCCACGGCCCTATATATGGAATAAAATTTAAGAATCCTGACAAAATAGCCAAAATCAACGCATATTTTACTCCAAAGATATAGAAAACAACAAAGGAAGCAATTCCTACAAACAGACACGAAAGTACTCTCGCTCCAAACCATCCAGATATTTTATTTTGAGCTCTTAGAAAAAGAACTGCTATATTTTCTTCATATTTTTTAGGAGAAAGAAGGGTCAAAAACCTTTTGGGGGCATTATCTTCCAAAGAAAGGAAAAACGCTGTTGTTAGTATAAAAAGTGTAGAATAAAGCCCGCCCAGAAAAACCGTAATTGCAGAAAGTATGCTTTTAGAACTCTGAGCCAAAAGAGCCGATAAAGGCTTGGCAAGATTATTAACCGCTTGAGTAGTATCAAATCCGGCTTGTTGCAAAAGCGGACTTATTTGGGCCACATACTCGGGCATATGCTGAACAAGTTGCCTTAATTCGTTTATGAATATTGGGGCAATCAGGTAGATGAGCAAACCCAAAATACCAAATATAGAAAAATAAACAAATAATACTGCAAAAATTTTAGGTATCCAAAGCCTTCTAAAAAACACAATTGCCGGATCAAGCAAAACAGAAATGGTTAAAGCAAAAAGAAACCATAAAGCAATCTCTCTGGTAAGATATATAAAATAAAATATAAGAACAGCTATGAATATTTTAAATATAGCCGCCCAAGATACGTTTAGTATTTGTTCTTTTTCCATATACTTAATAATATTACCATTTTACAATTTCAGCAACTCCTTTATGGTTTTTTCATCATTTTTTTCAAATGGTCCTATTGCAGACAAGTTCAATTTATTTTCAACAAAAATTTCTCCTGCAATTTTTTTTATATCCTCAGCCGTTACTTTATCTATTAATTTAAACTTTTCTTCAGGGGTTAAAATATCTCTTTCGAGTATTTCTTGCGTTGCATAATACGATGCAATACTATCTGATGAATCCAAAGACAAAAGCGTGATTCCTTTTAGATAATCTTTGGCTTTTTGCAGTTCTTTAGGCAAAATTCTATCTTCTTTTAAACTCTTGTATTCTTGCAAAATGATTTCGACAACCGTCTCCAGATTCTTGTGGTTAATTCCGGCCTGCGTTACCAAATATCCTGTATCGGTTGTGTGTTCATTTGATGTATGTATAGAATATGCCAAACCATTACGCTCCCTTACCTTAATAAAAAGCCTCGAACTCATATTGCCACCCAAGATTATAGACATTAAAGCTAATGCATATCTCCTTTTATCATAAACACCATAAGTTCTTGTTCCTAAACATAAATGCGTTTGATCTGTCTTTTTGCTAAAAAGCAAAACATTTGAACCTGACTGACTTTCTTGCACTTTTTCTTTTATGCTTTTGGGACCATTTTTTATTCCTTCAAAATAACTTTTTACTTTACTCTCGGTTTCTTTGGCGTCAAAAGCTCCTGCCATACAAACAATAGTGTTTTGAGGAGAATAGTGCGACTGGTAATATTTTATAAGCTCTTCCCTGCTAAAATTCCAGATGTTTTCTTTCTCGCCTATTATTCTCCACCCTGCGGGCTGATCTCCATATAAAAGTTTTTCAAAAAGCTCACCCACATAAGCCGTAGGAGTATCCAAATACATGTTCAACTCTTCCACGATAACGCCTTTTTCACGCTCCATTTCTTCTCCGTCAAATTTAGAATTCAAAAAAATGTCAAAGATCCAATCTAGTGCTGTGTCTGCATGCTGTTTTGCCACCTTTGCATAAAAACCCGTTACTTCTTTTGAGGTAAAAGCATTATACTCTCCCCCAACCATGTCCAATGTTTCTGAAATTTTCAAAGTATTGGAGCGCTTTTTTGTACCCTTGAAAAACATATGCTCTAGGAAATGGGAAATGCCATTAATATGTTTTGTCTCGTATTTTGATCCGGTGCCAACCAAAACCATTACAGTAAAACTGTTGGCGTTTTCCATAGGCACTGAAATTACCCTAAGCCCATTATCTAAAACGTCTTTTTTATAAATCATTTTTTTATTTTAAAATAGTTTTTAGTCAACTTTTTATTATCAAAAAAACTCGAAATAAATATTTTCACCCAAAGAAGTGCCGTTTTGATGTATCCTTTCTGCTCATAGCGTCTCATAGACGTAGAAGCGTAAAAATTTTTGATTAATTTATATTTTGCTCCAAAAGATCGAGCTTCTTTTAAAAAGTAAAATAACTCAAAAGTTTCTTTATCTGGTTTAAATCCATTGGTTTTTGAAAATACGTCTTTATGACAAAACATGACTCCCCCACCTACTCCTTTGTAGATACCTAAAAGATGTATAGTATTTTTAAGAAAGAAAAACAATACTTCTTTCCAGTTATGCGGAAACCCTCGACCAATAAAACTTCCTACTGTATTCTTATCCGATATTTTAAAAATTTCTTCAAGGGCGCCTGTCTGCAAATAACTGTCTGCATCAGAAAAAACTAAAATCTCTCCGGTCGCCACCTTTACCCCGGCATTCCTAGCTGCACTAACTCCAACTGGTCCGGAAAAACTTACAACCTTGTCTGCTAAAGACTCTGCTATCTTACGCGTTTTTCCTTCATCGGTGGAATTATCAACCACAACTATTTCCATATCAGAATAATTCTGCAATCTATATTCTTTTATTGTATTTCCAAGATAACCAGATTCATTATATGCAGGAATTATAACTGAAATCTTTTTACCCATTTATCTTTCCTTTTAAAATTGCCACCAATTCTGAAATTTTTATACGCTCTTGTTTGGTGGTATCGCGGTCACGCAAAGTAACGTCATTTTTTTCTAAAGAATCAAAATCTATTGTCACACAATAAGGCGTGCCAATCTCATCTTGACTATAATATCTTTTACCAATGTTTCCTCTATCGTCAAAAATAACATTAAACTCCTTTTTAAGCATCTTATACACTTCTCTGGCTTTTTCTACCAGTTCTGGCTTGTTCTTGAGCAACGGGAACACAGCAACTTTATATGGGGCCAAACTGGGTTTTAATTTCAAAACAACTCTATTACCATCTTCTGTATAAGAATTGCAAAATACCGCCAAGAAAGACCTGTCCACTCCCCAAGTTGGCTCTATTACGTGCGGATAAAATTTCTCTTTTGATTCCTGGTCTTCGTATGGCGCTTCTTTAAAATGGTTTTTTAGATCAAAATCTGTTCTATAAGCTAAACCATACAATTCATCCTTACCAAATGGAAAATCAAACTCAAAATCAATTGTTTTTTTAGAATAATGCGCTCTATCTTTTTCTGCCACTTCAAGCTCGTGAATACTTTTTTTATCTAGGCCCAAATCATCTGTCATCCAGCTCCACATTTGTTCTCTCCAATATTCAAAAGAATTTTTCCATTCCTGTTCCTTTATAAAATATTCTATCTCCATTTGTTCGAACTCTCTTGTGCGGAAAATAAAGTTCCCCGGAGTAATTTCATTTCTAAAGGCTTTCCCAATTTGAGCTATTCCAAAAGGTAATCTCTGTCTTGTAGTGTCTAAAACGTTTTTAAAATCTACAAACATTGCTTGGGCGGTTTCTGGCCTAAAGTAAACAGTGCTTTCTGCGTTATCAACAGGGCCCAAAAAGGTTTTAAGCATCAAATTAAATTGTTTTGGACTGGTAAGCTCTCCTTTACAATCTGGGCACTTTTTATCAGGCAACTTGTCTTCTCTAAATCTGTGGTGACATTTTTTGCATTCAACTAATGGGTCAGAAAAGGTTTTTAAGTGACCGGAGTTTTCCCAAACCTTAGGATTCATAATCAAAGCTGCATCAATTCCAACCATGTCGTCTCTATTATGAACAAACCTCTTCCACCATAATTGTTTTATATTATTTTTAAGCTCTACTCCGGCTGGTCCGTAATCATATGAATTGGCTAGCCCTCCGTAGATTTCAGATCCCGGGAAAACGAACCCCCTCCTTTTTGCCAAAGCAATTATTTTATCAATTGAATTATTTTCTTCTTTTTTCATAGTTTTAATATTGCTTAATCTTACCCTTAAATCCCTCTAAAATCAATAAAAAAAGCCTGAGATGTCTCAGACCTAAGCCGTACGGCTAAATTTGGGAATTTCTTTGGGCAGTTCAACTGCCTCGCCCACAGTAGCCCGCAGAACCATTGTGCCTCTATCGTAATCACGCAAACGTAGCGCCAAAACTTTACCACGATAGCAAATAAAACCAAAGAAAGGTCCATCCGGATACAAAAAGGTCATGGAAACGTTCGGCGTGAGATCAGCTGGGCAATTGAGACTGCGAGTGTCAATTTCGCAGACTACGCCTTCGCGCTCAATATCTCCATCGCCCTCAACAATAAATTTCACCTTTCTTGAAAGCAGACCCAACGGACTTTGACCAAAAACACCCCGTGCAGTTTGTACGATAACAGATTGCGTTGAATCTTGCTCTACGCTCTTTGTTACGCCTTCGTCAACCCTTGATGGCTTAAGAACAACAGGCTTATCTTTCACAAGAATTTCGAGTTCTTTTTTTCTGCCCAAAATTATATCAAGCAGGCTCATATTAGTCCCCTTTCTTGTTTTCAAAGACCAAAAAACAATATATACTACCGTAACATTATACCCGACTTTATTTTTTGTCAATTAATCAGCGTACTATACCGCCGCCGGAGTTTACAACGTCATCAGGCAAACTGGTATCAACGCCGGAATCGCGCGAAACAACCGCTGTATTGGTAAATTGGTTTTCTCCGGAAATTTGTGCTAACCCTATTAAAGAAGCTTTATCGCCCCTTTGAGAAGCATTGGGAACTAAAGATACCTGGAATGAAAGCGATACCGGATCTCCGGTTACACCCGTGCCAGAAGCAATATCTCCGGCTGACCAGACAATTTCCCGACTTTGCGAGTCAAAAGCAAAATTAGCCGCCTCGCTTTGTGGTAAAATTTTTCCTGTCAAAGAAACATTTTGAGGGAGAACTGCTTTAACCTTAACATTTTTTATATCTCCAGAATAATTTTTGATTTCCCAATTAATCGTATATTTGGTTGCTTTGCCAACCTCGGGGGGTATTGGGCCGGAGTTTTGTATATTTGGATCTAAAAAATATGCTTTTTGTGATACAACTAACCCAGAACTTACTTTTACTGTAAACTTTTGCGTTATTTGGGAAATATTTATTGAATCGGTTATAACACTCTCTGCTTCGTTTTGAGGCGGAACCCAGTCTTTTTTTAATTTTACAGAGAAATTAACTTCTCCGTTTTGTTGCACATCCAAATATTTCAAAGCAGAAACTTGGTTATAATCCCATATAATCATATTATCATTTGACTGCACCTGGCCACCATTTCCAGCTTGCAATGTTGATAAGTCAAAGGCTGAACCGTCAAGCCGAGCCACCATATACAAATTATCAAAGGGGGTAGATCCTATATTGGTAAAAACAACCTTATAATTCAAAGTATCGCCGGGAGAAGCAACATAAGAACCGGATCCGTTTACCTGTTGGGTTATTAAAAGTAATGGCTGTATTATCTGCACATTTGAGCTAGCTTCTTTTACCACAACAAACATACCGTTTTGCCACATTCCAAGCTTTGCCACAAATGAAAGGTCATTATTTGTATCCCCAGAAACTATTCCAGAAATATTAATTCTTCCGCCCTGGGCTTTATTCAAAGTTTTCAACTTCCACTCGAGCCCGTCTAAAGATATCGGATCAGCCGAAACAAAATCAAAACCCGGAATTGGGTCAATTCTTACGCTAAGATTTTCTAACGGATAATCAATATTAGAAAAATAGTTTACCGCATATTGTAAAGTTTTTCCTTTTTCAGCTTTTGTAGGTAAATCAAAGGTCAAAGTAATCGGACTGGTGTCTATTTTAGTCAAAAATGTAGTATGCGATTCATAAGTTGCCGTAATATTTTTAGGAATATAAGACAAAGACGCTTTAGCTGTTTTATAATCCCCCTCTTTTCCAAAAAGCCTTGCTTTGAATTTTAATGAGTTCTGCTCACCGGGATATATGTCTTCAAGATTTTTTATTAATATAATTTTACTATCCTCTGTCAAAGAGTTTTCGGGAAGCACAAAAGTAAGCCTCGGGTTTTGCAACACAAAATTTCCATTGTTTTTATAGACTACAGTATATTCTATTTCGTCTCCAATTTTAGCGTTTTCTACACCAAGAATTTCTAACTTCAAAATTTCTTTAGAAAATATCCCCGCCCGAAAAATAATATACCCTACAGCAACAACTACTAAAACCGCCAATAATGTTATGAAAACTTTTTTGTTATTCAAATTATTTATCATATTTATTTATCATAGCACCTCTTTTAAAGTTATCAAAAGATTGGCTAGAAAGAATATGCATTTTATATATTTTTGAAATTTTATCTAAAAGCTTAATACTATTTTCCGGTATTTTTAATTTTTCAATAACCTGCCAATTATTTTGAATAATAAGGCGTAAAATTTTTATTACATCTGAACTCACTTTTACAGCTTCTTTGTCGCCAAACAAACATTTTTTGCAAACCACCCCACCTGCATTTGGAGAAAAATATATACCATATGGATTCAATTTAGAAGAACAAATATTGCATTTATGAATTTCTGGCTTATACCCAAGATAAGAAATAAAACTCCATAAAAAATAATAATAAAGCAAATCTATTTTTTTTGAATTTTTTATAAAAACACCTAATTTTTCAGATACGCATTCTGTTAATTTAAGAATTCTTTCGTCTTTTTCTGCTCCTTTCAAAAATTGATCTTGTACTTCTGAAATTGCGCTTAAAAATTGATATTTTTCTAATGGGCTAATTTTACCTAAACTTGTTTTTACAACTTCGGTATCAGTTAGCGTTTTTCTATTTTTACCTTGTATAAACTCTATTCTAGAAAAAGAAAAAATATCTATACCGCCACGTAATTTAGAAGCTGATTTTCTTATAGCCTTGGCATATATTTCTAAACGCCCGTAATCTTTTGTAAATATAGAAAAAACTCGATCTGATTCATTCAGATCTTCTTTTTTAAAAACAAACCCGTATGTTTTATAATGAACCGTCATTTTATACCTCCAATTTTCTTTAAAAAATTCACTTCTTTTCTCAATTTTTCTTGCTTTGCAAAGTCTCCTCTTCCGCCTGCATTTACCTTTTCTTTATTCATCAGCTTTATTTTGGTTTCAAAATCTTTTCTGGAAATATTACGGCCATAAGTGCCAAAGTCAGAAAAAAGTTCTTTCTCTAATTTAGCCCTTTCTTCACGACTTAAATTAAACCTACTTGAAACACCCGCCTTCCAAACAGAAGCGTCGCTTCGTAATTTTTCTTTAAGCTCTAGGCGAGAAAGTTCGGAATTTCCTCCAAAAATAGACCCTTCTTGTGATCCTCTATCGGATGTTTTAGAAATAGGGATGTCTATCTTGCTCTCGGTGGGATTTATTTTATTTTCCTCGCTCTGTGAATATTGTTTTATAGAAGGAATTGGTATTTCTTTTTCTGGCTTTGAACTGCTTATGGCTTTCCCTTCTATTTGCCCGGATATAGGAGCTTTTAAATTTGCCATTGGAACTATAGACTCCATTTTTTTTACAAAAGGATCAACTGCTCTATCTGACACATTCTGCTCTTTAGATAAATCAGATTGCAAATTTGGCCTGCGCTCATCTGTTCCAAAAAATCTGGCAAATATTTTTCTTATTAGTCTTAAAATCTCATAAACTAAAAATGATATTGCCCAAATAAGCACAACTAATAAGACCAAAACAATCGCCAAAAAAATTAAGTTTTCTTTTTTGGCAAAATCAATATTTAAAAAAAATGAAAAATCAAACACGGTTTATTTTTATTTTTCTTTCTTTTTCGCTATGAATCAAGGTTGTTATTCTATCAGCCCTGAACTCTTTTTTTAAATTCTGTATGTTTTTTTCAATAATTTCTTTTTCTTTTTCCAAAACTAATATTTCCACCGTTATCCTATCTTGTGGAATTAAGTTCTGAACTTTCCTTTCAGCTTGCACTTCTCTTACCAATTCTCTAAGAAGACCCTCTTCTTTTAGCTCTTCTGTTATATTTGTGTCTAATTCTACGTCTTTAACAATATTGCTGTCAAAAACTATTTTTTTAACATTTATTTCATCTTTTACAATCTGAAGTATTTTTTCATCACCCTTGAGTTGCAAATTGGCGTTTTTTACAATCAACAAGGCTAATGGTTGCTTAACCTTTATGCCATTGGCAATTCTTTCTGCCAAAGCCATATTAACAATATTTCTGGCCTCCGCCATTTTTTCTTCCAACTTTTTATCTATTAATTCTCCGCTTATTTTAGGCCAGCAACAAAGATGCACAGATTCGTTGTCGTTTTGACTCTTTATTCCCTGATAAATATTCTCTGCAGAAAATGGCATTACCGGAGCCATAACCATTGCAAGGTGTTTTAGAACGTGCCTTAACGTAGCCAATGCGTGCGCTTTATCTTCGCCCTCTTCCTTAAATCTTTCACGACTCCTCCTTAAGTACCAAACAGAGAAATCGTCAATGAACTCAGTTAACGGCCTAATGGCAGTGTCTATTCTATAACTATCATACTCTTGTGTGGTTGTTTTTAGCAGATTATTAAGCCGAGAAATTATCCATTTATCTAAAACGTTATTACTTTTAGACTCTGTTGAAATTTCACCTGCATACAATTTATAGAACTCCAGAACATTATATAGCCTGCTTACATTCTTTTTAACAATTTCATCTACGCCTTTTTCTGAAAACGAAAGATTGTCAGCCTGGACCACAGGAGAACTGAGCATATAAAACCTCATTGCGTCCGCTCCATATTTATTAATCATATCTACCGGATCAGGATAATTTTTAAGCTTCTTTGACATTTTTTTCCCGTCTTCGGCCAAAACAATTCCGGTCACAATGCAATTTTTAAAAGCTTGTTTTTCAAATAAAGACCCGACCAAAACATGCTGATAATAAAACCAGGCCCTAGTTTGATCTTGAGCCTCACCGATAAAGTCAGCGGGTATATTTCTATTTGTAGCAAACGGTACTGATCCTGAATCAAACCACGTGTCCAAAACGTCTGGGACTCGCATAAACTTTCCCCCACAAGAGCAGTCAAAATATATTTGATCAACAAAATCCTTGTGTAAGTCGGTTACTTTTACCCTGCTAACTTTTTCTAATTCTTGAGCAGATCCAAAAACCATTTCTTTTCTGCATTTATCGCACCTCCATACAGGAATAGTATTTGCCCAAAACCTCTGGCGCGATATTGACCAGTCGCGCGCTCCCTGCAACCACTGACCAAACCTCCCCTCTTTTATGTGCTCTGGAGACCAATTTATCTTCTTTGCCAATTTCAATAACTTTGGTTTTATTTTTTCTACTGCCACAAACCAAGAACTGGTTGCATAATTTAATAAAGCGGTATCACATCTCCAACAATGAGGATATGAGTGCTCATACTTTTCATAAGCAAACAATAGGCCATTCTTTTCTAAATCTTTTACTATAGTTAAATCTGCTTCTCTTATTTCTTCCGGTTTGTCTTTAGCCCTAGGCTTTAAGTCAAGACCGGCATAAACTTCTGTCTCGGGTTTAAAAGTCCCATCCATTTTTACATGTTGCACAAACGGGAGGTCTTTCTTTTTACCCAACTCCATATCATCGGCACCAAAAGCCGGAGCTATATGAACAATACCTGTGCCATCTTCGGTCGTCACAAAATCACCCACGCAAACTTTTCCGCTCCTTATATAAAAATTAAACAACGGTTCATATTCTAAACCAACTAATTTACTTCCTAAAAATTCTTCCACAATTTCATATTGCTTACCAGCCAAAACAGCTTCTATTCTATTTTTGGCTAAAATATAAAATTCTTGGTCTATTTTGGCTTTAACGTAATTTATTTTTTCTCCAACTGCCAAAGCAACGTTTCCAATCAACGTCCATGGGGTTGTCGTCCACGCCAGAAAATATGTCTTATCTTGCCCAATAACTTTAAATTTTGGAGTTGCTGATAAGTCTTTAATATTCTTGTAACCGTCGGCAACCTCTCCTTGGCTTAAAGTTGTTTCACATCTGGGGCAAATATGCATAGACCTATATCCTTCATATATAAGGCCCTTGTTGTATAACTCTTTGAACGCCCACCATTCTGCGCTCATATATTCAAAATCCATTGTCCTGTAAGGATGCTCCATATCCACCCATCGCCCAAATCTGGGAATAATTTTTTCCCACTCATGTATGAATGTAAACAATTTTTCTCTGCACAAATCATTGAATTTTTTCACACCCATCTCTAAAATTTCTTTTTTTGTTTTGGTGCCCAACTCTTTTTCAACAATATTTTCAATTGGCAAACCATGACAATCCCAACCCCACTGACGAGGAACATAAAACCCCTGCATTGTTTTATAGCGCGGAATCACATCTTTTACTGCGCTTTGCAATAAATGCCCATAATGCGGGGTTCCGGTCGCAAATGGTGGGCCATCATAAAATACAAATTCTTTTTTACCCCAAAAACGCTTTGAGTTTTTTGCAAGCGATTTTTCAAAAATCTTATTTTGTTTCCAAAATTCTAGTATTTTTTCTTCTTCCTGTGGAAAGTTTATTGGCATATTATGGTATTATTAGCTCACCAATGTTAGGATATAAATTATTTTTTGTTTTTCTGGTTTCCAAAAATTCTTCTTCTTTTGTAAAACCTTTTATTATACCTGCCAAAAGCCAAACTGGATCCCCATGGCTTATTATTAAAATATTTTTACCAATATATTTTGCTTCAACTTCGGTTAAAAAAGATTTTAAGCGGATTATTATTTCATTCCATGTTTCTGACCCTTCGGGTTTTTTTGTAAATCTCTCTTTCTTTTCTGAAAAAAAGTTTTCATACTCTATATATGTTTTACCGGCAAAAACGCCCATTGGTATATCTACAAGCCTTTTGTCATAATTTATCTCACCAACACCAAGTATTTTTGATGCAATCTCGGCCGACTGTTTTGTTCTTAAAAACGGCGAAGCAAATATCAAATCTATATCCTTTGACTTTAACTCTTCTGACGATTTTTTCATCATTTCTTTACCCTCGTCTGTAATTTCCAAAGAATAATCTGAGCCTTCGGGATAATTCACTCTTAATCCGTTTTTTTGATAAATAGTTTGCCCGTGTCTTAATAAAAAATATTTGTTTTCCAATTCCATAATTACATTTTTTCTAAAGTTTCTATACCTAACAACCACAAACCATTTCTCATAATTTCTAAAAAGGCTTTGGTTAACGCCACCTTATATGAAGAATACTCGTCTTCATTGTCTACAATCTTATTTTTAGCGTAGTAGCTATTAAATTCCCCCGCTAATTCAGTTAAATACAAAACCAAAAAATGTGGCTCGAAACTTTCAGAAGCTTTTAAAACAATTTCTGGAAAATGAAAAAACTTTTTTTCTAATTGCCCGGAAATTTGGGGTATCTTTATAAACGATGGTTTTATTTTCTCTGATTGAGCTTTTTTCAAAACCGACCCGGCTCTGGCATAAGCGTATTGCAAATATGGCCCAGAATCGCCCTCAAAAGAAATTGATTTATCAAAATCATAAATTATATCAGACCCAATTGATTGCTTTAGAACAGAATATTTAATTGCTCCAATAGAAATAGTTTCTGAAATTTTTTCATCTTGGTTTTTCTCTTTAATAAGTTCCTGCACTTTATCTATCAATGATTCTCCGGTTATCACGTTTCCTGTTCTAGAAGACATTTTGCCTTCAGGCAAGCGTAACATTCCATGTCCTATATGTTTTGTTCTTTTAGCCAGATCCGGACTAAATTGTTCCAAAGCGCAAAGCATTACCTTGAAATAATCATTGACTTCATTACCTGTTACGACTACCGACTTATCATATTTATACTTTTGATATTTTAATTTAGCTAAACCCAAATCTTTTGCCTCGTATGTTGGCAAACCTTCTGAATTTATAAAAACTCTTGTATGCAAACCAAATTTTTCACCTTTGAATATAATTGCCCCGTTTTCACCCTTTTCAAAAACTTTTCCAATATTTTCTAAGACTATCTCTTTTCCAATAACACCGGTCTGACTCTCAAAAATAAACTCATCAAACTTTGTGCCAAGCTTTTTGTAAATTATATTAAAATGTTTCAAGCTTTCTTTCTTGCCCTGGTCATATAACTTATTTATTTTCTTATCGCTTCTTTCGTAAATTACTTTATTTAATGCAATAATTTCTGTTTTAGCACCCCCGTCTTCTTCAAACTTCTTTGCGCCAAAAGCATACGCCTGTCCCCATACCAACTCCGGTTTTTGCAACTTCCCCCAAATAGCTTTGGCAACATGCACACCAACATCACCCTGATAACAAACTCTCTTTACTTTGGCACCAGAAAACTCAAACAAACGCGACAAGGATTCTCCAACAGAATTATTTACCAAATGCCCAATGTGAAAATCCTTAAATGGATTTGGGTCGGTATAGTCTATAACAACCTTTTTGCCTTTTAGCTGGTTATTTTTCCCAAAATTTCTATCTATTTTTTTTAAATTATCAATAAAAACTTTATCGGCAACAAAAAAGTTTATAAAACCCGGACCAGCAACTTCTACCTTCCAACTCGAGGCTGGTCCGCCTTGAGCGGATATTATACTTTTTATATCTTCTGCTACCTCGCGTGGATTTTTACCGACCTGTTTAGCCAAAATCAAAGCGACGTTAGTATAATAATCACCGTGAGCTGGGTTATCTGAAACCTCAACCAAAAAGTCTACATCTCCGACTACTTTTTTTATTAAATTAATTATTTCTTGTTTCACTGTATTACGGTACCAATAAATTCTTTATCGTTTAAAATATTATCCAAATTATCTAATTTATGCCCGTTCACTATTATAACTTTTAGGCCGAGCTTTTGCGCCATCTTTGACGCAATTGGGTCGAATGGCTTATTCTCGCCCGGAGTCCACTTATCTCCTACAATCTTTGTAAACTCCTGCCAGGTTGTTTCTTTTATAATTTTGGCATCTGAAAATTGATTTGGGTCTTTGCTATAAACGTAATCAATATTGCTTAAATTTATTATTGTTTTTGCTTTGTACTTTTTTGCCGTTAAAACAGCCACATAGTCTGTAGAATGCCCGGGTTTTGTGCCATGACCAATTATTATACTTTTTGAATTATTTGCAAAAACCTGCTTTAGAATCTGCGCATTTAGTTTTGTTACATTTATCCCAACCCAATCTCTGTCGGCTGGTTTGGCGCCAAACTCCAAAAGCGCTTTTTGATAAATTCGGGCAATTTTTCCCCCGCCAACAATAACAAAAAATCTTTTTTTATCAAAATACTTTTCTAAACACAACTTAAAACTCTTCAAAAATTCTACATCTATCTCATTTGGAACCACCAAAGAACCCCCCAATGAAATTATAATAGTTTCTTTTGGCATGGCTATTTGTTTAACTGCGCAGCGTAATTAAAAGCATAAAAATAACCATTCAACTCACCATCTGTAGACTGGTAGATATTATCGAAGCAAAAATAATCGGCAATTACTTCTCTCAGGCGACAAAGTTCTTTTAGCTTGGTTTTATTTTTTTTATCTTCAATTGTAAGATCAAGCAATTCAAATCCTCTATATAGAGCCGATTCACTTAAGTTTTTATCTTTAACGCGCCAATTTATTGCTCGGCCTATTTCAGCTCCTATGTTTGCCATTTGCGAAAAAAAATCAAGGCCACACCACTTTTCTTTTGTCAGGTCTTTATGGAACAACATATTTTTTGACAATTTCAACTATTTTTTCTCTCGTATTTTCATTTTCAACTCCACGAGTTTTATTTCCCAACCCGGGCTTTAAATTCATCATAGAATCAAATTCCACAAAATCAGCTGTATTCCCATACTTTTCGGGATATATATTTATACCCCACAAATCTTTCGGCTCGGAGTTTTCTTCTTTAATTAAAAACTCAAGCAGATCTGAATGCATAGAAGCATCAACTGCCATAATCTCTTTTTCCACATCAACCATTGCCTTAACCAAACTACCAAACATTTTACCGGCCATTTCCTGCAATTCTTTAATCGATATTTTGTCTTTTATTATTTCCATGTTTATTCTCAAATTTTAGCATATTTAATCCTAAAAATCCACTTTCTCACATAAAAAAACAGCAGAATCTCTGCTGTATCAATGAGCCGACAACGCAAATATGTCTTGAGCACCATTGAATGGGAAAACATGAACCGCGAGAACACCCCATAATGTGTGGCTCTGTACAAGAAAATCCTTGAGTGTATTGTTGATGCCATTGGCTACTTCCTGCCAACAGGCGTGCACACCATACACCAAACAAACGGTCTTCTTGACGCCTTCATCGCTTTGCCCAAGACGATCATTTAGAAAACAAATCGTTACATTGTTCAAACCGCGGGTTTGGAACTTAGAATCAATACTCTGTTGAATCTTTACCTTCAAGGTTTTCAATTCGTTAACATCGACATCATCCAAACCAAGTACAAGCACTGTTATCATCGCGCGCTCCTTTCTCTTGACTCAAAGAACCGCTTTGATACTATCACGCTGGTAATCTATTGTCAATGTTAATTTTAATTGGTAATATGTTATCATAAATGTAGGTATATGAAGATTTTTTCGGAAAATAAGAAGGGAGCATTTGATTATGAAGTTATAGAGCGCTTTGAAGCAGGAATAGTTTTGTTTGGCCAAGAGGTAAAATCAATAAAAACCGGGCATATTAATTTGGCTGGTGGATACGTGTCATTTTTAGGCGGGGAGCCATTTTTAGTGGGTATAAGGGTGCCCCCTTACCAGCCAAACAACGTGGGAGCTGACTATGGAGAGCAAAGAAATCGTAAATTACTTTTGAACAAAAAAGAGATAGATTATTTGCAAGGCAGAACCAATCAGAAGGGATTTTCCCTTATCCCCTTGAAAGTTTACGAGAAAAGTGGTAGGATAAAGCTCGAATTCGGATTAGCCAAAGGCAAGAAAAAATACGACAAAAAAGATAAAATAAAGAAGAAAGATATAGAGAGAGAAATCAGCCGGGAGCTATCTGAATAACAAGGGAGTGTTTGTTTCGACAAGTGCTTTCCTTAAAATATGCAAATCCAGTATTCTGAAACCTGGTAAAACTTTCAGAAAAAACATAATTGCCAATTTTTCATTTAATAGGCAACCAGCGTTAGCATTAGCTTAATGCTGCATCTTTACCGTTGACTCCTAATAAACGGACCAAAGGTGTTATATAATTAGGATAGATGGCTTGGCTCTCCGACTTACCATCAAAACTAAGGAGATAAGGTGCTAATAATTTTTCCCGCTTCATAATTGGCGCCTGAACATAAAAACGGGATAAATTTGTAGAATTATTTTATAGAAGTATTTGGACGGGATTTCAACATCCCCACTTCCACAAAAAAACATTGGACAAAGTACTAGTAAACAACTACATAAGGTCAAAAGAGGTAAGGGTTATTTCGGAAACCGGTGAACAGCTTGGTGTTATGAATATATTCCAAGCAATTGATTTGGCAAAATCAAGAGGCTTAGACTTGATACAGGTTACAGAAAAAGTTGAACCGCCAGTGTGCAGGATAGCAGATTATGGAAAATATCTTTACACCCAACAGAAAAAAGAAAGAAAGATGGCCAGACCAAAAGGTGGTGAGCTCAAAGAAATCAGGCTAACATTTGGAATTTCTCCGCATGATATGGATATAAGGGCTACGCAGGCAGAAAAGTTTTTAAAAGAAGGAGATAAGGTAAAAGTGAATATGGCCCTAAGAGGAAGGGAAAAGGCTATGGGTGGATTTGCTACAGATAAGGTAAAAATATTTTTAGAAAAATTAAATTCGTTAATACCAATTAAAACTGAAAGAGAGCTAAAACGTGAGCCAAAAGGTTTCACAATGATAGTCTCCAAGCAGTAAAAAATATGAATAAAACAAAAAAAGCTTTAATAAAGCGATTCAAAATAACCAAGAATGGAAAAATATTGAGAAGGGCAACCGCTCAAAACCACTACAGGTCAAAAAAGACCGGTGAGAAAAAGAGAAAAGGTCGCAAATGGATTGCCTTAGCTCCAAACGAAGCAAAGAGAATTAAAAAGTTTTTTAGATAAACATGAGCAGAGTTAAAAGATCGGTACAAGCCAGGAAACACAGAAAAAATTGGTTAAAACATGCCAAGGGTTTTACATATGGAAGAAAATCACATTTTAAACTGGCTAAAGACGCGCTTAGACATGCTTGGACATATGCTTTTAGAGACAGAAGAGCCAAAAAAAGAAGCTTCAGAAACTTGTGGAATATACAGATAAATGCATTGGCACGCCAAAATGGAATGACCTATAGCAAGTTTATTGATGGCCTCAAAAAGAACAAAATAGAGCTAGACAGGAAGGTTTTGTCACAACTTGCCAATAGCTACCAAGATATTTTCACAAGAGTTGTAGAAGAAATTAAAAAATAAAGAATCAAAAAACCGCCCCTAGGGGCGGTTTTTTATTTTGCTAAAAAATTGTCTGCCTCTTTCAAAAGTTTTTTAGAATTTTTAAAAGTTGTGCGTTTTATTGCCTGATCTATTTTTAACCACTCAAACCCAATATGCTCTGGAGATAACTTTATATCTTTTGTTTGAGTTTGAGCTATAAAAAAAACTACCAATTTAAATACCCACCCGCCTCCGCCAAGCTTCGGCGAGGCAGGTTTTTTATCTTCATATTTACGAAAAAAATATTTTATATACTTTTTAAATCCCGGAATGATTTTTAAATCAGTAATCCCAGTTTCTTCGCGCACTTCCCTTAACACCGTATCTTCTTCTGTTTCGCCCGGTTCAACGTGACCTTTTGCAAACTCCCAATGCCCTCCCCTTTTGTTTTGTGATGGATAATGCAAAAGAAGATACAACGGTTGACCGTCTTCAATTCTATATATTATAGCTCCGGCAGATTTTTCCCTTGGCATATTATTTTAATTGATTTAATAATTCATCTACCGATAAGGTGTTTATTATGTCTTTCTTTTCACACCAACCTCTGCGTGCCTGGCCCACCCCATACCCCATCAAATCCATCTGCTTTTTCTGATGACTATCTGTATCTATTATCATTTTAACTCCGGCTGTTTTTGCTCGACGTATATAAAACCCGTTCAAATCCAAACGCTCTATTGCAGAATCAATCTCTAAAATTGTTCCAGTTCTTTTGGCCACTTCAACAATTTTATCAAAATCTATTTCAATCTCATCCCTTTGACCAATCAATCTAGTTGTCGGATGCCCAATTATATCAATGTTTTTGTTTTCCATTGCTTTTATAATTCTTTCTGTCATTTGCTTTCCTGGCATTTTTAACTGAGAATGAACCCCGGCTATTACATAGTCTAGCTTTTCTAGAACTTCACTTTTAATATCAACGCTTCCGTCATCTAAAATATTAGTTTCACAGCCATGCAAGATACGAAACTTCAAATTTTTACTTTCTAGCTTAGAATTTATTCTGTTTACTTCCTCATGTTGTTCTAAAAGCTGTTTTTCATTCAAGCCATGTTCAATATGCAAAAATTTTGTATGGTCTGAAATACCTATATATTCATAACCAAGCTCTATTGCCTTTTTATACATTTCTTCTATTGAACTTCTTCCTTGAGCACCCACAAAGCTGGTGTGGCAATGTAAGTCTCCCTTTATATCTTTTAATTCAACCAAATCTGGCAATTTTTTTTCTATGGCAAATTTTATTTCGCCGTCATCTTCTCTAATTTCAGGCTGTATATATGAAAGCCCAAGCGCTTTATACACGTCTTCTTCAGTTTTACCAGCCAGATATTTTTCTCCTTTGAATAATCCGTATTCTGAAAGTTTCAGACCTTTTTCGATTGCAATTTTACGGGTGGCAATATTGTGTTCTTTTGAACCTGTAAAATATTGCAGAGCAGACCCAAAACTTTTTTCTGAAACCATGCGCAAATCAACA
>Ga0172375_10002782_pt1 | contig 27041 bp, 20 predicted proteins | sample LakKiv1m_FD_114537 | JGI IMG/M metagenome (GOLD analysis project Ga0172375, IMG submission 114537) | Freshwater microbial communities from Kabuno Bay, South-Kivu, Congo - kab_092012_11.1m | ecosystem: Environmental > Aquatic > Freshwater > Lake | place: Democratic Republic of the Congo...
CTCGATTACTGGCCGAAGAGCAGGAGCGCATTCGCAAGGCCGAAGAAGCTCGCTTACAGGCTGAAGAGCAGGAGCGCATTCGCAAAGTCGAAGAAGCTCGCTTACAGGCTGAAGAACAGGAACGTATTCGCAAAGCAGAAGAAGCTCGATTACTGGCCGAAGAGCAGGAGCGCAAACGCAAAGCTGAAGAAGCTCGATTACTGGCCGAAGAGCAGGAGCGCATTCGCAAGGCCGAAGAAGCTCGAAAACTGGCCGAAGAGCAGGAGCGCATTCGCAAAGCAGAAGAAGCTCGAAAGCTAGCTGAAGAGCAGGAGCGCATTCGTAAAGCTGAAGAAGCCCGATTACTGGCCGAAGAGCAGGAACGTATTCGCAAAGCAGAAGAAGCCCGATTACTGGCCGAAGAGCAGGAGCGCATTCGCAAAGCTGAAGAAGAAAAGCGCAATAGTAAAGACAACATAACAGAGCGCATCGCCAACCTTCCGGTGAAAAAGATTTCCAATCCAGGAGGATTGAAACCTTCTAAGCTACAAATGGTGAAATTCCAGACTCCAGACAACCGACCGCATGTTGGAATACAGATTTCTGGCGATGTCGAAGTCCAAACGAACTGGATCAGCGATCAGGAGCTTGAAGTTGAATTCAGACCAGTTATAGTGACAAATAGAATCCACCTTTATCCATTGCAAACAGAAGCCTTCGGTATGTCAGTGAAATTCATCCGCCCGGACTGGGAGCCGAAAGCAAATATTTTCAAGCTGCGCATAAAACTAGACAGAAAGACAGCTTTCCTTGTGCGGCGGGGTCAGAATGAAATAATGCTGGAATTTGAAAGATAATTGCCACTGCTTTAAATCTTTAATATAATTGCGCCATGGAAAACGAAACCATACAAATATACGAGAAAAATGTACTTGTAATAGACGATTCACCTACCGTCAGGCACAAGATCAAACTCATCCTCAAGCGAGCTCGACTTTTCGATAATCATTACGAGGCGGAAGACGCCACTATCGGTCTTTCGATCATGGGCGATAAGCATATAGATCTGGTAATATGCGACGTTGTTATGCCCGGCATGGACGGTTTTGAATTTCTGCAACAGATGAAATCAACTCCGCAATGGCGCGATATTCCCGTTATCATGCTTACCGGCCAGGATCAGATTCAACAGAAGATCTATGGTCTTGATACCGGCGCATCAGATTATCTTACCAAACCGTTCAATCACGGTGAGCTTATCGCCAGAGTACGTGTGCAGCTTAAAGTCAAGCAGTTGCAGGACGAGCTTAAAATAGCAAAACAGCGTTACAAAGAGCTGTCTGTCACCGACTTTCTGACACAGATATACAATCGCCGACATTTCATGGATCTCTTCAACCTCGAATTTGCACGATCAAAACGCTATGGCCTGGATCTTTCGCTGATAATCATGGACATCGACAACTTCAAACATATCAACGACACCTACGGACATCTTCAGGGCGATAAAGTGTTACGCGAGATATCCGCCATTATAAAAACGGTAATCCGCACCAACGATACCTTCGCCCGTTACGGCGGCGAAGAATTTGTTCTGATGCTGCCGCAGACCAATCTTGACGGCTCATTGCAGGTGGCAGAGAAAATCAGACAGAAGATCGAAGAGAAAAACTTTGAAGGCCCCGGAAGAATCACCATATCTCTAGGCGCCGCCTGTTATCCCTGCCTGGCTATAGAAGAACAGGAAGCGCTTATCAAGGCTGCTGATAACGCATTATATGAGGCCAAGCGGCGTGGTAAGAACTGTGTAGCAGCCGCTGAACGTCAATAAAACTCAAGCTTTAAGCTCAGCTTTTTACTGGAGCAGCTTTTACCGGACGATTTACGGGTTGCGATGAGCCACGCTCGATGACCTCGTATTGTTCGATGTGGAAATGCGGCAGTCCGCGAACGCTGATGTTCTTTTTATACTTGCGTTCCAGCGCTTCGATAGTTTCGGACTCCTCTTCGAAGATCATGTCGTGAATTTCCGGATGGCAATTGACAGTGGCGACTTTGCCCTTGATATTGGCCATATCACGTTCAATATCGCGGAAAATTTCATAGCAGATGGTGGTTTTCGATTTGAGATAGCCTTTGCCGTCGCAATAGAAGCACGGCTCACACATGGTGCGCCCCAGGCTTTCGCGGATGCGCTTGCGCGTCATTTCAACCAGACCGAACTCACTGATTTTCTGGATGTTGGTCTTGGCCTTATCGCTCTTGAAAGCATCTTCCAGCGCATTGTAGAGTTTGAGACGGTTGGCTTCTTTTTCCATATCGATGAAGTCGATAATAATAATGCCGCCGATGTTGCGCAGACGCAGTTGGTAGGCGATCTCCTTTACAGCTTCCATGTTGGTTTTGAAAATCGTCTCTTCAACATTGTGCTTGCCGACATAACGCCCGGTATTGACATCGATTGCGGTCAGAGCTTCGGCCTGATCGATAATGATGTAGCCTCCGGACTTCAGCCAGACTTTGCGGCCAAGTGCACGGTTGATTTCCATCTCGACGCCGAAAGCATCAAAGATGGGCTCGGCATCGGAATACAGCTTTACGTTGTTCTTGAAACTCGGCATCGAAAGCTGTATGAAATTCTTGATGTTTTCGTACTCTTTCGGATCGTCGATTATAAGCTGGTCAATATCAGATGTGAATATGTCGCGCACGGCACGGCGGATAAGGTCCATATCGTTGTGCAGGAGTCTCGGCGACTTAGCCGTCTCGATTTTTTCCTGAATCTCTTTCCAGAGATTTACCAGTAGATCCATGTCGGCGCGGATTTTCTTTTCGTTCATACCTTCGGCCATGGTGCGCACTATATAGCCGCCTTTATCGCGCTTGCCGCGCAGCTTAATCAGCAGCTCTTTCAGGCGCGCACGCTCCTGATCGCTGACAATGCGGCGTGAAACTCCTACGTGGTCGATGTATGGCATGTAAACCAGATGCCGACCGGGGAGCGAAATATTAGTTGTAACGCGGCAGCCCTTGGTGCCTATGGGGTCTTTGACGATCTGCACTACCAGATCCTGCCCCTCTTGAATAAGCTCTTCTATGAGCTTTATTTTCCCTACTGGAATTTCCGGCAGTTGCTCTTCGCCGTTTTCTTCCTGAAGCTCGAATTTCTCTTCTTCCAGTTCGTCTTCCTTGGCTGAAATGAAGCGCTGGAACTCACCTTCCTCCGGCACAAAAATGTCGGACAGATGCAGAAAGGCCGAACGGTCCAGACCGATATCGACAAAAGCGGCCTGCATGCCGGGCAGCACACGGTTGACCTTGCCTTTGTATATATTGCCGACATAGCCGCTTTCCTTCTTGCGCTCTATGTAAAGCTCAACTACTGTCCCGTTTTCAAGCAGAGCTACACGGCTCTCATGCGGACCGACATTTATTACGAGACTGTTACCCATGCTCAAAACTCCTCGCCGCTTGCGGCTTCCGGGATATTTCGGGATTTAAAAGTCGCTTTAACTTTGCATACACCGACCGACATTCTCTGCTCCTCGTCCAGATTAAAAACATGCTCAAGTATTTCGGAAAGTCTGACAGAGCCTTCGAGATCCATGCCGATACGACAGCGCACTACCGAATCCCCGGAGATATCAATGAAATTAACATATCGTTTCAGTGAAACAGGTTTCACTTTGTTTTTTCGAATTCTGTCGATTATAAAATCCTCAGCCACGTTGTAACGCTCGATGCACTCGAATATATCATTATGCGACAGTTGGCGCTTCAAATCAATAGCATAGGTGAAAGATTCCATGCTGTCCGATATGGAGGGTGTACTTTCCGGCAGAGGCTGTAAGGACATAACACGCACACCTTCAGGCAGACGGCGGTTAACGCGCTTCATCAGCGACGGCCCCGTTACCTGCTCTTCGAGTACAACATCGAAATATTCAACTTCAGATGAGACTGCAACTGCCAGTGGTTGTCCAAATGAGAATTTTGGTAGTGGATGATGGCCATTTGTGTATTTTACGCGAATTCCGGCAGCAGAAAAGGCACGGAAGAAAATCTTTACCATCTGAAGATGATCAATAAAAGCTGCAGGTACCAAACGACTGTACATACAGCGCAAAGCCAGAATACGCGTTGGGGCTGCCGCGACAGGCGGCGTTTGTATCAGATTCAATGTCTTTACATGCTCCGCCACTTCAGCGTTGTCGCCGACAGCGCCGCCAGGAGCATAAACATTGCGTTTAATGCTTTCTTCATCGCAAACACCACAACCACTGCATTCAGCATAGGTACAATCTTGAACCGGTGCGCCGCACAGAGCCGACTGATAGTCGTGCCATAGAAATTTACGACTGACCAGATAATCAATATGATCCCAGGGCAGCACATCATCGCTGTCGTAACGACGGGTACGATACCATGATGGATCTATACCAACGGCTTTAAAGGCGTCAAGCCAGATATCATAGCGCATATGCTCATTCCAGCCGTCATAACGCGCGCCATTGCGCCAGGCATGTTCGATAACATCCGCCAGACGGCGGTCGCCGCGCGCCATAACTCCTTCAAGCATACTGCATTCAATTTCGTGCCAGCGGAACTCGATGCGCATTTTCTGCAATTCGTCTTTCAGACCGAAAAGGATATTGCGCACCTGCTCTTCTTCGAGCATTGGAACCCACTGGAAAGGTGTCTGCGGCTTTGGAACAAATGTTGAAACAGAAACAGCGATTCCGGCATTGCGGTCGTATTTTCGCAAAGCGAATCTGACCTTGCGGCACAAATCCACAATAGCCATGCGATCTTCATCTGTCTCCGTCGGCAAACCGATCATGAAATAAAGCTTTACATGCCGCCATCCCAGTTCGGCAATTTTTTCAATGGAGGCCAGAAGCTCATCCTCGGTGTTGCCTTTATTGATAACGGCTCGCAGACGGTCAGTTGCAGCTTCGGGAGCCAGAGTGAAACCGCCTTTGCGTCCACGCTCCATCTGCCGCACCAGTTCGGGTGTAATACCTTCGACACGCAGTGAAGGCAGTTGCACACTGATATTACGGCTTTCATATTTGGCGTATATTTCGGACATTACATATTCGAGACAAGCATAATCGCTGGCCGAGAGAGACAAGAGCCCTAATGTATCATGACCGCCGGCTTCGATGCCCGCTCCTGCCATGCTTATTACTGTCTGCGGGGCGCGCTGACGTGTCGGTCTGTAAATCATTCCGGCCTGACAAAACCTGCAGCCGCGCGAGCATCCGCGTTGAATTTCAACCGAGTATCGATCATGCACCGGTTCGATGTTTGGAATAAGCGACACTTCGGGATAGGAAATGGCGTTGAAATCCGTCGCTATCCGACGCGCAGGAGTCGGTAAGTTGTTTACAAGCGGCTTGACATCGATAATCGCGCCATCTTCACCATAGGTTGCAGCCCACAGTGAAGGAACATAAACGCCGTGCAGTTGCGCCATACCCAGAAGTTTATCGGAACGCGACAGTCCGCGTTTTTTTGCATCAATAAGAAAATCCACCATAGGATCCAAACCGTCTTCGGCCTCACCAAGATAAAGGGCGTCGAAGAAATCCGCCACCGGTTCGGGATTAGCGGCACCCGGTCCACCACCAATGATTATGGGGTGTAAATCAGAGCGTAATGCCGAGCGCAGCGGGATTCCAGCCAGATCCAGCATGGTCAGGATATTGCTGTAATTCAGTTCGTGCTGAAGACTGAAGCCGATCAGGTCAAAATTATCTACGGAGTCAAGAGATTCCAGCGTGTAGAGCGGCAACGCCGCGTCACGCATGCGTTTTTCCATATCTGGCCAGGGGCAGTATACACGCTCGGCCCAACAATCGTCGCGTCGGTTCAGCATCTGATAAAGAATCTTCAAGCCGATATGACTGAAAGCAACTTCGTACACATCAGGGAAGGCCAGAGCAACGCGATATGACACATCCGTTGCATTTTTTATGGTGCAGTTGGCTTCTCCGCCGATATAACGAGCAGGCTTCTGCACATGAGGCAGAACAGACTGCAACTTTTCGAGTGTTTCTTTTCTGAACAAAATTACTGTTCCTTCCGGGACTGTTCGATCAGCAGATCAAGTATTTTCTCGATAAAGCCAACATCAAGCGCCAGACTGCCTGCAAATTCACGCCATTTTAAAAGCAGCTCGCGCTCGCGCTGATCGTTAACGACATCCAGATTGAGGAGTTTCTTCTGTTTGCCTATCTGTCGCGCTAGACCCATTCTTTCATTAACCGCACGTATTATGCGTTCGTCTACGGCATCAATCGCATAACGTAATTCTTCCATAGTAGCTTTGCTTCCCAGCATAGCATCGTTAGCCAGCATGGCGTCAGCCAGAGCCAGTGCAGCCATAGCTTCGGCTACAGGCACAAGGCGCGGGCATAGAACAGGATCATGTCGGCCCCATCCTGGTAGCTTTACCGTAACGCCATGAACATCGATTCCCGTCTGTTCGATCCCTATGGTTGGAGTGGCTTTTACAGCAATCTGTAAAAGGATTTCATCTCCTGTTGAGAATCCGCCCGAAATACCGCCGGCGTTGTTGGTTTCAAACTTAAAGGAATCAGCAAACTGATCATTAGCCTGACTGCCGCGCATATTCACGAATTCGAAGCCTTTGCCAAAGCCAACCGCTTTTACGCCTCCGATTGAAAGCATGGCCGCAGCCAGTCGAGCATCGAGTTTGCCGAAAACCGGGTCACCCCAACCAGCGGGGACGTTTTTGATTTTAATCTCGACAATTCCACCTATGGAATCACCGGCAGCCCGAATTTCTTCGACCAGCTTCTGCATTTCACCGGCTGCTTCCTCATCGGGGCAGCGCAGAGGATTGCGCTCTATTAAATCGGGATCGAACTTATAGGCTTTAATATGGCCAATCTGCTTGGTGTAACCTACAATATCAATACCGCGAGCGTTCAGCAGTTTCTTTGCCAGAGCTCCGGCTGCAACGCGTGCTGCCGTTTCGCGACCAGAAAGTCTGCCGCCGCCGCGTGGATCGTGAATGCCATACTTAAGGAACCAGGCAAATTCTCCGCGTCCGGGGCGGAATTTTTCTTTGAGGTATTCGTAGTCCTGCGGACGGGCATCGGTATTACGGATAAGCATGGCAATCGGTGCACCGGTTGTTTTTCCCTCGTACAATCCCGAGAGAATCTCAACTCTGTCGGCCTCATTACGAGGCGAAACATAAAGGCTCTGCCCCGGCTTGCGACGGTCAAGTTCCTTCTGAATATCTTCTTCGTTCAATTCCAATCCCGGCAGTACGCCATCGATTACCACACCCAGCGCGGGTCCGTGCGATTCACCGAAGCTTGTCAGCCGGAAGAAATTTCCATAATTGTTGGAGCTCATGCAGAACCTCCTGAGGGTCTCTGTTTTCAGGCTCAATAACATGATCCGCCAGAGTCTCGTATAGCTCTCTGCGGATGTAAAATACTTTTTCAAGTTCAGCCACAGGATCAGCGCCAGTAAGCGACGGCCTGTGTCCCTCTCTTGCAACACGTTTTTCGAGTTCCGGCAACGACACCTTAATCCATAAAACGCCGCCCCATTGACGCAGCATATGCCTGTTGCTTTCGCTTTCCACTACTCCGCCACCGTTTGAAATTATCGTTCCGTCTCTATTTTCCTGTAATACGGCGGACATTACATCGCTTTCGATGCCGCGAAAATAGCTCCAGCCATTTTCCTTGACAATCGATTCTATACTTCTGCCTGTTCTTTTTTCAATTTCTTCATCCAGATCGATGAACACAGCTCCGACAAGATCCGCCCACAAACGACCCCAGTGGCTTTTTCCCGCCCCCCGCATGCCTATCAGAGACCAGTTCACGCTACCTCCTCCAACTCACCAATATCGTTTTTCCAGCCCAGCCAGAATTCGAGTTGGGCCGCCGCCTGATAGAGCCACATTGACATACCGCCAATTGCAGCCTTGGCACCAGACGAACGTGCTTCCAGCACCAGACGAGTTTCTACCGGATGGGATATTATATCAAGAAGCATCCGGTCTTTTATTTTTTCCACATATGGATACGGCGTATTTTGCAGGTCATCCATTCCAATCGAAGTCGAATTCACCAGTAGATCAAATTCAGCTTTATCGCGAGCGTCCCAGGGACAGGTTTCCATATTGAACTCAGCCGCCAGTCTTGCAGCGCGTTCATATGTGCGATTGCATATCGTAACGCAAAAACCGTTTTTTATTAAACCATAAGCCACAGCTCGCGCCGCTCCACCAGCGCCCAGAAGCAGCGCTTTTGCGCCTTTCGGCAATTCGCTGCCATAGAGTTGATTGAGCGCCCCTTCGAAACCGCAGACATCGGTGTTAGTTCCGTGCCAGCCATCAGTATCAAACCGCAGAGTATTTACTGCTCCGACGGCTTTCGCACGCTCATCGATGAATTGCAGCAGCGGAATTATTTTTTCTTTCAACGGTTTAGTGACACTGGCTCCTTTTACTTCAAGCTTTTCAGCCAGACTCAGCAAGCCCAGCGGCTCGTCTCCAATAGCCAGACAGTAGACACCGTTGAACGCTTTTTTGGCGAAAAGCCGGTTAAAGACGTGCGGTCCACGTGAGTGGATTATCTGTGTTCCACCCAGAATCAGAAATGCAGCACTATCGTTGTCGTATGATATCCGTCCATTGCAGGCATCTGCCAGCGTGGGCTGATATTCAGATGTTGAGCTAATTTCATCCATTGAAATATAAGTAAACGGCGAGCCAAAACGTTTATACCAGAAACGTGAAATCTGTCCGGCAGCGCCAGAAGCTATAAGAATCAGCCGTTCATCATTTTCAATTTCGAGCCATTCACTAAGTTCTGCAGAATCATCAATCGGCGCAACCAACTTCCAGTAATCGGCCTCGATTGAACGCAGGTGCTTAACTTCGGTGTATAGATCCGAACACCTTCTGGTGTAATGCTTCGAAAGGATAACTTTTACGCGGTGAGCTTTTGCATTTTCAATCAGAGGATCACGTATTTGGGCAGCGGTTTCAATTTCGATATCGACCGCCCAGGCGTTATGGTTTACAGCTTTATTAAGGAGATCGATCCGTTCGTTCTCACTGCCTGCATATGCCCCGCCCTCCTGCGCTCTGCGACAGGTAAAAACAATCTGTCTCCCCGAATTGAAAATGCCTGAATAATCCACTGGCTCGCACAGAAGATCGGCACGGACTTCATATACCAGAGGGACTGGACATTCAATCTTCCTCTGTAGCCTTTCGAGCAGTTCGCGATTGTTATTTTCGTTTCCGGTCAGGCACAGCATCAGGATTCCTCCCTTTCGTGCGTGACGGATTCCACACGAGTCACTGCCTCGCCGCGATGCATGCGCACCAGAAGCTTCTGACCGATTGAAAGCGTCGCAGCATCACGAACCACCCGATACTGCTCGTCCAGAGCCAGAGAATAACCACGTTCCATGACAGCCAGAGGAGACAGCGCATCCAGCCGCGAAGCCAGAGCGACCAATCCTTCTTTTGACTGCGAAAGTATGCGCTGCTGCGCCATTTCAATGCGTCTTGATAATTCCGCTAATCTACCGCGTGTCAACATGCTGAAAGCAGCAGGATTTAAGAGCGCTAATGATGAAGACGCCCTGTGCAGCGCTCTGTGACTTTGCTCAAGCTGCAGTTTTTCGGCTGCCAGCAGTCTGTACCATAAAGAGTCGATCTGCAGCCGCTTATCCGCCAGCGCTGTTTCGGGCGAACGCAAAGCATATGAAACGTTCTTCAACTGCAGTCGCTTTTCGGTAAGATTGTGGCGCATGGCCTGACGCAATGCGGACATTTTATCCGAGAGCTCGCGGCACAGAGCAGCATATTCGGGTACAGCCAGTTCTCCTGCAACCGAGGGCGTCGCCGCTCTTTTGTCAGCCACAAAATCGGCGATAGTAAAATCTACTTCATGTCCCACTGCCGAAATTACAGGCTTATCGCAATTGTATATTGCTCTGGCCAGGGCTTCATCGTTGAATGCCCACAGATCTTCAATCGAGCCACCACCACGCCCAACAATTATAAGATCAACTTCTTCCCGGGCATCGGCAGTCTCAAGCGCATTTATTATCTGCGCTGCTGCGCCGTCTCCCTGAACCAGCGTAGGATAAACAATAAGTTTAATATGAGGATTGCGCCGGTGAATGACGCGAATCATGTCCTGCACTGCAGCCCCATGCGGACTGGTTACAAGCGCTATACATCGTGGAAGCGGCGGAAGATTTTTCTTGTGCGAATCATTAAAAATACCTTCGTCTTCGAGCTTCGCTTTAAGCTTCTCATAGAGTTCGCGCAGTCGGCCTTCGCCGCGCTCTTCCATCCACTCGGCCACAAGCTGATACGCCCCGCGCGGTTCGTATACGTTAAGCCGCCCGCGACACTGTACCTGCATGCCTTCACGTGGAGCGAATGGCAACAGACGGGCCTGATTGCGGAACATTACGCAAGAGATCTGCGCGCCGGAATCCTTGAGCGTGTAATAAAAATGACCAGAATGTGCTCCGGTAAAATTGGATATTTCACCTTCCACCCATAAAATGGGAAAACCGCCTTCCAGGAGCCCCTTGATTTCAGAGGTTAACTCTGAAACAGAGAACACCTTTCGTTCGAACTTCGGCTTTTTATCAAATATATCCAAGTGTTATCACTCATGCTCATGTTGCTGAAGCCAAAGCGCACTTGTCCTCTAATTACCGGATCACTCCAGTGCGAGGACAGGCAGCTATTTAAAATTAACTGTTCACGCGACCCAGATATGCACGAGTACGGGTATCTATCTTCAGATCATCGCCTTCATTGATGAAAAGCGGAACCTGAATCAGCATACCGCTTTCCATTGTGGCTGTTTTGGTTGCGCCGGTGGCGGTGTCGCCCTTAAGACCCGGTTCGCAATAGGTGATTTTCATTACAACGTGGTTGGGGAACTGGCAACCGACCGGCTTGCCATTAAAGAACAGAATGGCAACTTCGAGATTTTCCTTAAGGAAATCACGGTCATCTCCGATTACGTCGTCGGGAATATTGACCTGTTCATAAGTCTCGGTGTTCATAAAAACGAAATTGGAGCCGTCATGGTAGAGAAACTGCATATTATTCTCTTCAAGATCGGGCTTCTTAACTTTTTCACCGGATTTGTAAGTACGTTCGAGTACCGAACCGGTAATGAGGTTTTTCAGTTTTGTGCGGGTAAACGCGCTGCCCTTACCTGGATTGACAGCCTGAAACCAGGTGATGATATAGGGATCGCCGTCGATTTCAATTTTAAGCCCGTTGCGAAATTCAGATGTTGAATACATGACTTTCTTCCTTCCATTTTCTCATTAATACAAGGCTGGAATCAGATTTCCAGCAGTTTCTTTTCAGATTTCGTCAAGGCGTCGCAACCATTTGCGGTCACGACTACCGTATCTTCAACACGCACACCACCCCAGCCCGGAATATAAATACCAGGCTCAATGGTCAGTACCATACCCTCAAGCAGTTCACCCTGTCCAAGCGGAGAAATGCGAGGCATTTCATGAACCATCAGACCGACGCCGTGCCCGAGGCCATGACCGAAATACTCTGCATAGCCCTTATTTGCAATATAATTCCGCGCAACAGCATCAACATCCACACATTTTGCTCCGGGCTTAACCGCTTCCATTGCGAAGTCGTGGGCATCCTGAACAATCTGATAAATTTCCTTATGCCTGTCCGAAGGCTTGCCTACGACAAGAGTATTGGTCTCATCCGAGCACCAGCCGTTAAGTTCGACACCACGGTCAAAAATGACAAAATCGCCGGCGGCGAATTTCTTTTCTGAGGGTTTGCCGTGAACGACAGCCGAACGCGCACCGCTGCATACCAGTGTGTCAAAGGAAAGCTTCTGAGCGCCAAGCTCGCGACAGGTGCGCTCGAATATCCAGGCAACCTCAAACTCGGAGGTTCCTTCACTACTGGCTTCAATCGCCTTCAGATAAGCCTTATGATGCAGTTCGCAAGCCTTGCGGATGTGGTTAAGTTCGGCTGGCGTTTTAATAATACGCAGGCAATCCAGATTTTCATCGATGGCTATTTTTTCGGCGTTCGGCAGAACCCGCAACATGCTCTGATAGTTCGAGTAAGTTGCGGCCTGTGCCTCAAATCCGATGCGCTTGACACCAAGTTCGGCTGCCAGAGTGAAGGTATCCTCTATTGGCAGATTGATTTGGCGCACTTCTGTACCGGGGCATTCTTCTGTAGCCTGGGTAGTATAACGCGAGTCCACCAGAAGGTATTTTTTATCGGAGCCGACAATAAGCAACTGCGCGGCGCTGCCTGAAAAACCGGTCAGGTGGCGAATCACAGGCAGGCTTTTTATCCAGAATGAATCGAGGTCATAAACACGAAAGAGATCTTTCATGTTGAAAACTATGGGATTGGTAAATTTATCACTCATCTCTGCTACTCCTGCGACAGAATAATCTGTGCATTCTGCGTTCTATATTCATGCGCCTGATGTCCGAATCGCGGTTACAGCAATTCTTCTCTTATCGCGGCGCTCAGAAGTTTCAATTTAAATCTGGCTTTTCCAACCAGCCCTTCCGGGCCAACAGCCAGCGCAACGAAGTAATCCGGTGTGATAACCCGGAAAACCATCTTGCAGCTTTCGGAGGAATAAAAAAACTCATCCGGTTCGCCCGTTTCCTGAACTGTTGAAGAATGTCTGAGCTGGCTCAGCAGTCCCGACAGTTCAGCACCCATCAGTTCGGTATCGATGGCCGTATCAGGTTTGATGTATGTGCCTACGCTGATTCCGTCGAAACCGACCAGACTGCAGGCCAAACCGTGCTCGACGCTCTCGACGACCTTCTGCATTTCGAGATTAAAGTCCACCTTTTCTCTCCTGAATTCTTGTTATTACGTGATTCAGCCCCTTAACCAGTCCTGTTACCGCACGTTGTGCCACATCTATTCCTATGTCAGCAGCGGCATTAACCAGACGCTGAGTTCGGCTGCTTTTTGTTGTCGGAGTATATTTTCTATGTTCAACCGGAGCAACAGTACAGCAGCTTTGAGGCTGAGACTGTTTGGTGTTCTGCGACGCAGCAGGCTGAATGCTGGGAATATTGATGTTTTCAGACCCGTATTCTTCATCGCGCTCCAGTTGCTGAACAGGCGGATTTATTTCGGCTTCTTTAATAAGCTCCTCAAGTTTTTGATATAACTCGGGCAATTTGGAGTCGGAAGAGTTTTCTGCTTCAAGAGCTTGCAAAACTTCGCGGGCTTCTTCAAAATAGCCCTGCTGCATATAAAGTTCTGCGGTTTTGTATGTACGAATCGGTGTTTTCATTTCCTGGTCTGACCCGGGTGAATTTTAACTGATTATTGTTAACCTATAGTGCGCATCAAGTCAAGATTACTAAGCTTTTCATCGCTTTTGTTGACAACTGCAGCTTTTTCCGTTTAGTATCATCCACTACAGTGTCGTTTCTGTTTATCTAAGAACAGAAACTCTCTCTGATTCTTTAAACACAAACTCACGGAAGCAATGCTACCACTCATCGGATTTCCAGGAAAGGCATATATATGAAGTACAAGCTGTTCTCCTCTGCATTGCTCATGCTGCTTTTTTCCATTTCATCAGTTTATGCTCAGCCCTGCAGAAATTCCAGCGCAGTCATTGCTGATTCGCCTTACTCACCACTGAGCGCGGAACAAATCGAAAATGCAATTGACGGAACAGTAAAACGTTCTGGATATTCAAAAGTTGCTCATCCTGAGGCACCGGATTTCAGCATAGATAAAGACAGCGGACTTCTGCATTTTAAGAATTTCAGTGTAGATCCTCTGGCAATGCCTGAACAGGATGAAATCATAGCTCTGCCGAGAGTAATTGCTGATCTTAAGATAGAAAAAGCAAATCTGAATAGATTCAATAAGTTCGAGTATTTCATTGTTCAATTCAGCAAAGGAGAATCTGCCTCTATCAGATATCAGACATTAAAACAGAACATCAAAATAGTAGGTTATCTGCCTGATAATGCTTACATTGTGGCGGTTCCAGCCGGAAAATACTCATCTCTTTCGAAATTTAACGGGCTGCGCTGGGGCGGTAAATACCCGACAGCCGTTAAATTTGAAGATAACCTTCTGGCTCTCCTCGAAAATCATGAAATTATCCCGGCGGAGTTCCTTTTACAGATTGGAGCTTTCTCAACTGAAAACCTTTCAGGCTGGGAAGATATTTTCACCGCTGCCGGAGCGGAAGTTCTGAATGTTTCGGATATCGGTCCCCGGCGTGTGATGTTGCGGGTTCCCGATTATGCATTAATGGAAGTCGCTGCGCTACTGGCCAACATTAACGGTATTGAAGAAGCCCGCGTTTTCGAACTTCCAGTTCTGCTCAATTCCGGTTCTATCTGGCTGATGCAATCTGGTGATCCGGAATTGAAATTCACACCGCTTTTTGATGCAGGAATTACCGGTATAGGTCAGATTTACGCCGCCGCAGATTCCGGACTCGACACTGACGCCTGCCAGTTCAGGTACTCGGCGTTCGAAAGTGCACAGACCATGGCTCAGGAAGTGCGTCCACCTAAGGTAAAAGTAAGTGATCCCATAAACAAAACCATCGCCTATTATGTCATGGCCGGTGCGGAAGAATATGATGAAACCTCCGGTGGCTTTCACGGAACCATGACTTGCGGATGCGCCGCAGGAGACAATTATTACAATCTGGCATCCAGGGAAACGCCCGGTCTGGATGAAAATGACGGCATGGCTCCAGGAGCGAAAATAGTCTTTCAGGACATCGGCAACAAGGCCGGTGAATTGATGGGACTGGCCATGACTACACAGTACTCATTAAATCAACAGGCTTTCGGTTCCGGCGCCCGAGTTCACAACAACAGTTATGGATACTCAGAGCCGAGCGTTTATTATGACAGTGATTCTCAGGCTCTTGACACGTTTCTGTGGGCTAACCCCGACTACACTAACGTTTTCGCCGCCGGTAATTCCGGTCCCAGCGCTCAAACACTTGGAGGAGAAGGCAGCACAGCCAAGAACACTGTGGTTGTTGGTGCCAGTCTGCCGGGCTGGATGAGCAACGGTCTGGATCTGATAAATTTTTCAAGCTGCGGTCCAACTTCAGATGGACGCATTAAACCCGATATAGTCGCACCAGGGTTGATACGCTCGGCTACAGAAATGCAATCGAAAAAAGTTCCAGGGGAAACAAACGTATACGGTAGTCAGGCCTATGAATCCCTGACTGACCCACCCAACAATCAGTGTGGAACGGCTACAACGGCAGGAACCAGTTTTTCAGCACCAACCGCATCCGGCATGGTTCTGCTTATCAGACAATATTTTACAGACGGTTTCTATCCGTCCGGACTGGCCAATGAAGCCGACGCTTTTATTCCTTCGGGTGCATTGATAAAAGCAGTTCTTGTCAACTCCGCTCATGCTCTTGAAGGTGCGGTTGTGGGATTCGGGTACAGCGGCACTCACGAGGTTAAAGATCTTACTCCACCGCCATCCACACAGCAGGGCTGGGGTCGAATAACTCTTGATGATGGTCTTTATCTGCGGGGTGACAAGCTGGACTTGAACGTGCTGGCCGATATAAATAACGGTTCCGAAGACACCTTGACCGAGGGCGGAACAGCCGAATATGAAATCTATTCCAAAGCAGATGAGCCGCTTAAAATTTCGCTGGTCTGGATGGACCCGGCAGCCACTTCGAGTTCCGGTCGGGCTCTGGTTAATGATCTCAACCTTAAGGTTACATCACCCAGTGGAAAAGTTTATGCCGGAAACATGAACATGGTTGAAGGTTATTCTAACCAGGCTGATACAGGTAATCCCCAGTACGATGGAATCAATCCGCTTGAGAATGTCTTTATTCAAAGTCCGGAGCGCGGAGTCTGGAAAATCGAAGTCATTGCCGAATCGGTTCCAGGGAACGGTCAAGACGACCCCTGGCCTTCTGATCAGCAGGGATATGCGCTTATCGCTACCGGAAATCTGGGAGAAGGTGAAGATGTTCTGAGCCCGCGACTCTCGTTCAATTCCGCAGAAATTTCCGGAGGCTGCGACAATGACGAATTCCTCGATAAAAACGAAACAGCAGATATAACCTTCAATCTGCGCAACTCTGGCGACGGCACCGCCAACAGCATGCACATTTCTTTCGAAGTAGTGGCAGATGAAACTGCGGGTTCCCATTTAATAGATTTCCCCGAAGGCGCCACATGGGAGATTTCCGGCATGGAGCCGCGCTCGGTTTACGAAATTACAGTGCCGATAAGACTGGCTGAAAGCGATGAAGACCTTTGCAGCACAATGGCCCGCATTCATGGGATAATAACCGATAACGACAGTAACATAATTGAAGACGACATCGTCAACATAACTCTCGACGCAGATACTTCTGACGATGGAATGCAGACCTGCAATAATAGCAACTGCAATTTAAAGCCCAAACTACTTAAAATCACACCTTCAAAAATAGAAATCGGTGTGGAAACCACAATTGTACTTGAGGGCTCAACTCTGCTGAATGATTTTACTGTCACTTTCGATCCGGATGTAATCAGCTATGAAAAGATCGATTACCTTAACAATGGTCTGGCAAAAATCCGCAATGCTGTTGTAGATCCTTCGGCCCAACCTGGCCCGGTAACAGTAACCATAACCAACCCTAACGGGAACCTGACCATAAGCGAGAATTTGCTGGAAACTGTTGAAGCCTCAGAAGCAGACGGCGATTCCGATGACGAGAATGCAAACTCAGAGATTGATAATGAATCAGAAAATGGCGGAAGCGGCAGTTCTGGCGGTTGCAACAGCACGACGGATAGCGCCTCACTGTTCCTTATGCTTTCTATTTTTGCACTGGCGATAAGAAGGCGAATTGCATAAATGGAAAAATAAAGCCCGGTGAAATGCCGGGCTTTTATTTTATCGACAGATTACCTTAATGCTTCATTCATTAAGGGTGATTGTATTCTTGATCGCTTTTTTGTTTTTACGTTTCTTCCACCAGCGCGACAGAATCCAAAGTACAAACAGCCAGGGTACGACTCCGACAATAACTTTAAGCAGCGTTCCAAGCGATGAAGCCAGCATACGCCCAAGGTCGCGTATATCCTGAAGCAGAGGCCCATACCAGGTGCGGATTTCCACACTCTTTGAAGTACCGGCAAAAAGGTTGACCGTGAATGTGGAATACTTCACTTTATTAATCAGTCCGGCCTTCTGCCCATCCAGACTTTCAATTTTTTCGCGTACACGCGCCAGTTCGCGCTCGGCCTCAAGAACTTCTGTTATCTTGCCCGCTTGTTCTTCGAGAATGGACAGTATGCGTTTCTCAAGTGCGCGCGAGTTGTTAAGCCGCACATCGATATCCATTATATTGTCGCTGACATCCTCGGCCTCTTCGGTCAGTTCATAAACTTTTCCGAGATCGGTAAGGAACTTAATCATGTCGTTGTAATGTTGCTGCGGAAGTTTCAATACGATGGTGCCGGAAAGATCCTCGTTCTGTTCGCGGGCCTGGCTAGATCTGAAAACGAAACCGCCCTTCTCTTCTGTGTAGCTTCTGATCTTTCCAAGAGCGGCGGCGAAGTTGTCCACTTTTAAAGCGAAGCGCGCATTTTTAACAACATACCTCTCTGGGGTTGTATTTGCTGCTGTCCCATTATTTGCCTGCTCATCGACAGCAGTTGCAGCTTTGCCTGAGATGTCCATCTCCGCCATGCCGCCGACATCGCCGCGAGCGAACTGCAGGCTTTCTGCCATAGGAGACGCTGGCACAGCCATGTCGTAACTTTCGGACTGACAGGCATTTGATAAAAACAGCATTAAGACAATTACGAAAATGATGTAACGTATACTTATAAGTCTGCTCATAACGAACCCTTTCATTCTTTACGGAATCACTCAAGAATCATACACTCTGCAACGATTGCAGGTCAAATTGTTCGTCTTAATGTTCCCGTCAGAAATTGAATACGCGCAGGAAATTTTCACCCAGCACTTTCTTTATTCGGCTTTCGGACCAGCCTTTTTCGAGCATGAGCTGAGTCAATACAGGCATATCAGAAGCGTCACGCAGATCGTTCGGTGTGCCGGTAATGTAACCGTCGAAGTCAGAGCCAATTGCAGCGTGATCCTCGCCAGCGACATTAATAATGTATTGCAGATGAGCAATAATGCGCTCTGCTCCGCAACGCATGCCGGATGAAATGTAGCGCGGGTCAAAAATGACTCCAACTACTCCACCACTGTTGCCTATGGCTCTGAGCTGGTTGTCATCGAGATTGCGCCAGTGTTCCTGAACACCACAGACACCGGAATGCGTTACGATACAAGGAGTTTTTGCGTAAGTGACAGCTTCTATAAAACCTTTGCGGTTAACGTGCGCAAGATCTATCAGAATGCCCAGACGCTTCATTTCATCGATAAGATCGAAGCCCCATTTCTTAAGACCTGCATCCGGGCTGGCACCTTTGCCTTTAGCCGGATAAGCCGCATTATTCTCGCTGAAATGCGTTAATGTAATGTAACGCACACCGACATCACGGGCTTCTTTCACGTTGTATAGATCATCGCCTAAACAATGCGCGCCTTCCATACCTAGAAAGGCTCCGAACTTCCCATCTCTTTTCAGGGCACGGGCCTCATGTGCATCTCCAGCCAGTCGCAGCATTCCGGCAGAATTCTTACATGCTTTTTTGAACAGATCAGCCGTGTATAAAGAGCTCTGCCAGCGACTGAAGGGCTTTGCCAGCGGATTGACTACAATGCCAAAACCGACAGTATCAACGCCACCTTCGCGCATTCGCGGCAGATCGGAATGACTGCCGATTGCTCCGCCCGGAAGCCAGGCGCGATGACGTTTGGTGATGTCGTAACCGAACTGTCGAGCCAGAAGAAGAGAATCGACATGCAGGTCTATAAGATGAGCTTCGAAATGAAGCTGTTTAGCCTCTTCGCTTATTTTCATTGCATATACATCCAGATAAAAACATCAGCGAAATATCAATTAATAGAGCAATGCCAGAGAGAGATTCCAGGCCAGAGTGAAGGATTTCTGCAGTTTTACTCTGGCGCCTATTTCGTTGATCTGGGTGTTGTAACCGTCTTTATCCGATGGTCTCAGAGTGTTTTCATCCAGCTTTGACGGCAACGAAAGGAAATGCTCTGTTCTGTGCCCAGCCAATACTTGAGTCTTAAGCATGATGTAATGATAGAAAATGGTGTAGAAGCCCAGCTTGCCCTGAATGTGTGCGTATCTGCCGTTTACAGGCAATTCATAATCAGGCGGCCTGGTCGAGTATTCGAAGAAAACATTCTGCGGCTCACCTTCAACCTGATAGCTGCGCGGATCAACCGGCCAGGCTTCAACCGTATCGAGATCTTTGCGCCAGGCCAGAGCATCGGTTATTTCATTGAAATCCTGTCCTCTGCCGTAAAGGTTGATGTTCATGCCAAGATCGAAAGCCACCTTCCATAACGGCTCCGGCGATGTTTCGGGAATTTTCTCGTAGGCGATGATTTCGGTGCCGAGTCTGAAACCACCCTCCTGACGCGGATCGGAAATATGCCCACCGGTGGAAATGGGGACTTTGTAATAAATGCCGAAATATGGATCAGCCGCGTTAAAACGCATGGAAAGGTCGGTGCGGAAAATGAACGACACCAGCTTTTCACCGACACCTGTCGATACTTTTCCACGCTGCGGATTAATGGCTGTCGGTCCCATGTCGGGATTGTTCTGCGAGCCTGTTGGCAATTCAAGATCGAGAGTAACGTTGAAGCTCGGCCTGTCCGGGTCACGTTCGTTGGAGAAAATTCCATAAGTGAAACCGATGAGCATGTCGCCGAAGCCTTTATGCGCAGCATTCCAGCCAGCATAACCGAAAACGGCATCGGTTAAAAGTGACGGCCTGCCCTTCTCTGCCAGAGTATCAAGACTGAAACCACCGCCCCAGAATTTGTTTCTGAAGTGACTGGACATATAGGCTTCACTGCTGTCTTTAATGTGAATCGGCAGGTTGAAGTGAAATTCGAGGTCGTGATACATACCGATGCGTCCATTGACGTTTAGTATGTTTTTGAGTTCCTTTATCTCGAACTCGTTCTGATTGAGCATATCCGGTTCAGTCTCTGAAAACGTGTTACGCTCGCGGCTGACCGTAGCCCATTGATAGTCCTGAACAAACTGAACTTCGATGGAAAAATCTATCGGATCGTTCATACCGTCGGCGGCATCCAGCACATCGGTGCTAAGTGCGGCATGAATATCCGGACATGACATAACTACAATCAGCAAACCCAAAGCCGATAAAAGCCTGCTTGCACGACTCATCGGATCTCCTCTGCTCCTGCTCGACAAGGTCTGTGCCCGGCGAGCATTTTTTTCAGACGATAAAGGGCTATTTCGGTTTTCGCGTCTTTTATCATACCACGGTTAAGCCAGTCGAACGCTTCGTCCAGTGATATTTCGTGTTGTTCAATAAGTTCTTCCTGAACCGAGCCGTCATGGTCGGCGACCAGACGTTTTCTAATGTCAGTTTCAACTGCGGTGAACCAGATTTTTTCTGTATAGATTCCCGGCGACATATACATAGCTTCGCCCATAATCGCCACATCGCGCCAGTCAACCTTAATGCCGGCTTCCTCGGACAGCTCATCCGCCGAGCGTTTTTTCACACCTTCAATAGAATTCTCGCCTTCTTCCAGAACACCGGCGACGATTTCCCAGAGGAAAGGCTCTGCTTCGGGACTGACCGAGCGCAGTTTCAACACCGGCCTGAAAGATTTTATCATCAGTATTCTACAGACGTCGTTTTCAACATGATAAGGCACAGCACAGACTGCATCAACGCCGCGATGAGACACCATGTCCAGGCGATATTCCCGTGAAGGAACTGAATCATGGAATTGATTGCGCACACGGAAATAACGCACATCTGTAAAGCGCCGCTCATCCGGTTCCAGCGACCTGCGTTCTTCGAGAATCTCAATGTCTTTAAAACGTCTGCTCATTTAGCGCTTTCATTTCTCAACAGACGAAATGCTGCATTGCAGGCTCATCTGGGCTTCCTGAAAATCGAATAAGCTTTCGGCATCGTTCAATTGAGTTTTCAGAGTCTCCGGCATTGGATCTCCGATTGTATTCAGATCACACTGATCCAGACAGGCTGCTTCATCAGACGGATTGTAAATGGGGAACCAGACCCAGTTGTCGATATCATAGGAAGATGCCGTGTTCTTGTTTGTCACGCAGCCGTTGTCACAGCTACCGACTGAAGTGCAGACTTTCACGTCTTCATCGTTTTTGGCACAGATGTAGTTATCAGTTGGAGACAGGCAATCAAGATTCTTTTCACATGCCAGACCTTCCACCATACAGGTTCCACTGGTCTTACCTTCATCAATAACACAAGGCAGTCCGGCACAGTCATCATCACTGTTGCACACCTTACCATCTGCGTCGTAGCGCTCCGCTGTCAGGCTGCGGTTATAGCAGACCTGATTGATCTCGTTGCACTCCCAGCCCTGGCCATACCAGTCTTCGCAGGGGCGGTATATACTACGGGCCTTGCAGCGACCGTTCACATCGATTGTTTCGTTTATTTTACAGTGCCATACGCCGCCTGCATCCAGCTCAAACATCTTCGAGCAATACAATTCGCAGTCGGCGGAAGAAGACGAGCAGGACATTAAGCCGACGCACAGCACAGACAACATAAGGAAAGAAAACCATTTCATAGGCAGACCCCTTCGCCTGAACAGACTCGCACAGCCAAAAGCTTAGCTTTTACGTAAATTTAACTGCGGCGGTAAGCGAAGTCAAGCTTGTTTTCCGGACGGCTAGAAATTGAACTGCAAACCTCCCAGCGGTTCAAGCTGGTGTACGTTGTGCTGTGTGCCGTCAACAAGAAACTTATACTGGAACATGATTACCAGATCGAGGTTGGAAACCATTCTATAGGTAAAACCAAGATTACCGCCCAAGTGAGGAGCGTACATGCCGATCTTGTAGTCTCCGGTCGAAAGTCCGAGCAGCGCCGAAAGGAATATTTTCCAGCCGGGCAGAGGAATAACAAACTTGAAATTAAGGTCAAGATCCGCCGCACCGGATTTCTTACCATTGTCTATAATGCGCCAGAGGTTGACCTGCGGACTGACATGAAAAGTGCTGATTACAGGGATATCCGTATAAAAGCCCCAGCACTCGGTTACTTCGTAACCGCTGTCTTTTGCGATAGGAATGTTGACACCGCCAATAGCGCCCAATCCAACCTGTTTATTGGCTGAACCGTCCTCCTCCTGGGCGAAACACTCGAAGGACCAGAGCATAAGCGCCAGTATTAAAGCCAGTGCCGTCCAGTTCCTCATTATAGCCTCCGATCAGATGAACTAACTCCCGATTGCTGAACTGCCACAAATGCCTGTTGTGGCCCATCAGTCGGGAAAACCAGTTAATATCCTCTACACAGTATAAATTATATATAAATTAAGCTTAATTGTCAATCAAACGAATTAATTCTGCTTCTTTTACTGAACAGAGATTCCTGGAAGAGAAAAAAATACCGACTGCGACTTGTCTGAAATGAATTCCGGCTTATACTCTCTGATGGTCAATAAATATGTTTATGTAAGAGGATAACATGCCCGAACCTACAATGGAAGCCCTTGTCAGCATAATAAGTAAAAACGTAAAAGAACAGGTGGATACAAGCGAAATAAAAAAAATCCCTCTGGCCGGGTTGCAGTCGACTTATGAAATCGGCGATTACTGGATAAGGGTTCTGCGAGCCGAACCCAAACAGCCGGACTGGTCGGCTACGCATAGAGAATTCTCCGCGCTCGAAAGAATACATGCATTCAACCGCAAGACAGCCGATCTCAGGCTGCATACGCCGATAACAATTCCTGTCAACGTTGGAAACGCCGGTGACATCCTCGATCGTCCCTGGCAGCTTTGCCGCAAAGTAAAAGGAGAATTACTGCTTGCCAAGCTGTTAAAAGAAGGTGACATGAGCTTGAAGGACGCAGAAAACACCGGAGCTCAAATCGGTAAGTTTCTGGCTAGAATTCACAGCATTCCCAGCGATGGCGCCGGCCTTATGGGCTCGCACAAGGCCGGGATTCACCCGGGCCCATGGCAGAAATATATGTTTACCATAATGCCGGTGCACTGGGAGCAGATAAAAAAAGTCGGCATGCTTAAAGACGATCTGATCGACCGCCTGGCTGATATTTGTGAAAAGAAAAAAGGTCTGTTTGTCGGTGAGACGGTCAACCTGGTGCATAATGATTTCCAGTTTGCAAATATGTTTGTAGACCGGAATAAAGAAGGCGAGATTATTATTTCCGGGATAATCAACTTCGAGCAGGTCGGCGTCGGCTGTGCACTGGTGGATATTTCGACGCTGCATTGTTATTGCTGGGATGAACGCATGTGGAAATCCTTCCAGAGCGGCTATTCAAATATCCGTTCGATGCCCAGTAAATCAGAGGAAAAACTGCCGATCTACGAGATGCTGTTCTCATCCAGAGTCGCAGCTTTTTACCACGCGAAGAAAGACGAAAAGAATCGAGGCTATTTCCTGCGCAGGCTTTTTGAGGCTGCAACGCTGCTGGATTCATCCTTCGAAGTCGAAGCTTCGCAGTACAGAAGTTTCGACAGACCTGCATTCTGAAAAAGGCGAAGAGCTCAATCCGCGGCGAGTTTAATAATAAGCCATTTGTGAATTAATACTGCTAACTGACAATTGCGTCTTGTCAATAATAAACAGTTATATCTGGCGGAACATGCCGTCAGGCGTTATACTTGACGGCATGTTTGCCATTTTTAATGAAGAACAGGAGCAAATGATGTTTACACATCTTTTCCGTTTCGTAATGCTGATCCTGTTCCTTCTTACAGCAGCCTGTGCTGATGAAGGTGAAAATATTCCAGACACTGACGGCGACGCGGACATCGACAACCAGGGAAGTGAACAGGAAAACGAAAGCTGCTCTGAATGCGATATGGATTTGAACCCTGAAGCTGATTTTGAGATTGAAAGTGCTGAAGTAACGGAAAACATCGAAACAGATGTGGACGGGGATGCAATTTTCCACGCTAATCCGTATACAGACTGCGGCGATTACCTTGAATACGATGCACCTTACAGTGTGCTTTCAAATATAAATCCTTTTCCCTGTAATGGATATATGAATCTTCCGTCAACAGTAGTTGATGGTCAACCCTGGTTTGTGTCATACATTCCGGTTTTATGGCCGGCCATGATTCAGCCTGTTGATATTGGGGCTTATTATATGCTGTTAGGATATCATCATTCAGCGTTAAAGGTTTGGAATCAGGTCTGGTGGGGAAACAATCATGGTGGTATCTGGTCCAGCAACACTGGTGAGAATCAATGGGAAACACTGACAGAGATGCAGGGATCCGCCGCCCGCTCACTGGCATACGATCCCGCGGGAAACAAGATTATCGGCGCGGAACTCTGCGATGTTCTTATGAGATACAGTGACGGGCGCTCGCGCATAAGACATTATGATGCCGATATGCCGTTCAACGATACCAGCTATTACCAGGCCTGCCAGATAGACGGCTATTACACCGAACGCAATGTCTTCATGGCCGAATACTTTAATGAAGTGTACATGTACCGCAAGCTGATTATTGCCTCCTCAGAGGACAAGGCCAATGATACCTACATGGGTGGATTGTTCAGGATGGAGGACGAGGATTTCAAACTTGTCTGTGCTTTTGAATTGCCGGAGACTTCGGAAGATACCGGCAGTACATCTGAATGGCTGGGCAAACCGCTGCAGTATAAGGATCTTCTTATACTGCCGGGAGTACCAGGCAGGCTGATGGCCTGGGATGGCCAGGAATGCCTAAACTGGTACGAAAGCCCCGAACTGGGCTTCAGTGAGAATTTGCCGAAAGAACTGGCCACAGATGGAGTAAGTCTATTCGTTGCGACTGCCTATAATATTTACAGAAAAACCGAAGACTCTTTCGACATGATTTTCGAAACTCAGGAGTCAGGTGTTCAGAGAGATCTACTATACAGCCTGATATATGACGCTGAAAACAATCGACTCTTCGCAGGAGGCATTTCCTACGGCGAACCTATGCTCGTATATTCCGAAGATACAGGCGACACATGGAAATACCTTGGAAAAGATCTATACTCTAGCATTACAGATTTAGTAAGCAGGCCTACACTGGCCAGCGCAGCTTTTGCACCCTCCGGCAAAGGCTTTGTATCCGCCAGCAATAAGCTGCTTTACAACGGCGATCTGGATTTAGCCAGCGAGATTCTGCGCTTCGATGGCCACGACTGGTACAAGTGGACAAAAGAGAAATTCGACGTGCGCGATCTGTACACACCCGATGGCGAAACGTTATGGGCACTGGGCGAGAACAATATCTGGCGCATGAATGAGAATGAAGGAATAAAGAACTACACTTATGAATCTGTAGCCGATCTGCATTTCAATACGCTGGTACCCTATAATGAGAACAGCTTCTACATACTGGCTGATAACGGAATCTGGCTGGATTTCCATGACGAACAGCTTGAGACACACCAACTGAATTCGGATATCAACCTTCGTAAGGGTGTTTTGTATAAAGGTGAATTGTATGTCACAGACGGTCCGAAACTCTACCGCATGAACGCTGAAGAAGTCGAGGAAATTGAGATACCAGAATATCCGCCAGATTATCAGAGCGGTGATTATACATATAGCCCTCCAACTTCAATTGGGGGTAATCAACATTATTTCTGGGATTTCTGCGATATTCATCTGGTAAGCGATGAAAAAGGACACCTGTGGCTGGGACGGAATGACGGCATCTGGCTCTGGCAGGAGGATAATTCCTGGGAAAAACTGGCTGGATCTACAGCCATGATTGGCAGATACGACCTTCAGGTAGGCTCGCTGGTTTCATGCGGAAGCGGAGTCTGCCGCGTCGCTATCAGCCCAATGGTTGACAATGATATTACTAATTATTTTTCATGGCTGGATGTGGTTCGTAAAAATGCCGATGATGAATGGGAATTGTTTTCCAGAAACTTCGACTATGATTCATACTCTGGTTATGTCCCGCTTGGAGCGGCGCGTGTAAATGAGAACAGCACTGTTTTTGTGGGCACACAGGGCTTTATCGCCGAATACGGCAACCGTGTCCGCATCCCATGCATACATGGCCAGCGCCCGGATCTGCCGGTCAATTTCATCACAGAAAACACATTCGATGAAGACGAATTCTACGGCTCATGTCAGTCCTCCAATGCTGCCGAAACAGTCAATTGCACTGAAGGCATGTGCGCTGTTCCCGGCGGCGATTTCTGCATTGGCGGTACCCGCACACCAGGATGGACGAAACAGCCATCCTATGCCGGAATGCTGCCGACACGTCAGACCACGCTGGATCAGTTCAGAATCGATCAGCAAGCCGTCACGCGCCAGCAATATGCAGACTTCATTTCCTCTCTGCCGGAAGGTGAAAAAGACAAGTGTCTGCCTTTCAATACCGAAGTTGTGCCTATCTTTAACCAGTACGGAATAGGGTTTGACGACGAAGGTACCCTGAAAGTCGAATATCCCGACAGTCCGCTTGATTTCGGGACACAGGTCTGTGCCGAGGATTATTGCGAATTGCAGGGCAAACGCCTGTGCAGCGCCGCCGAATGGGAGGCAGCCTGTCGCGGTTTCGATGATGAACCGTTTGCTGGCGGACAGGAATTTGCCCCGGCTGTTGAAGGAGAAGAGGATCCTATACCATATCCGTCTGATTTTGGAGTTGAGGGCATAGGAAATCGAATGGAACTCGTCTCGGATCACTACTCACACGACGCCCTGCGCTTCCCTGACGAGCCGCCGCCTGACTATGCCGGAGCAACCATCATGGGCGGATGGAACAGACCCTGCTGGTGGCGTAATGAAGAACACTACCGCCTGCATCCTGTTTATATCGGCTTCCGCTGCTGCATGGATGGGGAATAAA
>Ga0172375_10002785_pt1 | contig 27034 bp, 35 predicted proteins | sample LakKiv1m_FD_114537 | JGI IMG/M metagenome (GOLD analysis project Ga0172375, IMG submission 114537) | Freshwater microbial communities from Kabuno Bay, South-Kivu, Congo - kab_092012_11.1m | ecosystem: Environmental > Aquatic > Freshwater > Lake | place: Democratic Republic of the Congo...
TCTTAACTACTCTAAAATCCTTTCTATTACACTTGATGCATTTGACTTTTCCAGTCAAGATCTTTAAAGGATCTACTCTAATCTTATGATTACAGTTTTTGCATACAAACATATTCTTAAAAAGTCTATTTTGTGCTGCAGGTATTTTTGTTGCCATTATGAACCTCTCTGCATTATAACTTTCTTACCTTCAATCTCCCAATATTCGATTGTAGCTCCATCAGTTATAGTTGCTTTTAAATTCTCAGGTATTTCTAAATCAAAATTCTCAAAACTCTCTAGATCCATTAATGTGACAAATTGTCCTGAAACAGATAGAACCTGTGCCTTTTTCTTTTCAATTAAGGGAACTTCGAATCTTTCGTGTCCTGGAACAACCAAACATTTTTTTCTCTCAGATATTACACCTATAGCTTCCATTCTAACTTTAGCATGCCCATGTTTTCCAGTCTTAGAAATATCCATACTTCTAACACCATATGCTTCTCCTTCGATAAAAATAAAGTTACCAAGTTTAAGCTGACTTGCCTCTATAATTTTTAAAACCATAAATTTCACAATCAAAATTGATTTATAAATCTTATTGCTAGCGTTTTTTAGCAACTTAGTTATGATTTAAGATTTCCAAAACACTTTTAAACCATCTTTATTTAACAAAAACATGGCAATACAGAAAAATGATTTTGTTGAATTAGAGTTTGTAGCTCGTGTTAAAGACACAAAGGAATTATTTGATACAACTATAAAAGAAGAAGCAGAAAAAGCAAATCTAGATTTAAAAGAACTTTCTCCATTAGTATTATGTGTTGGGAAAAGTATGGCTATAAAAGGTCTAGATAACTCTTTAGAGGGCAAGGAAATAGGCAAGAGATATATAATTGACATAAAAGCAGAAGAAGCTTTTGGGAAAAGAGATCCTAACGCAGTAAAGATGATACCCTTAAAAGCATTTATTCAACAGAAGATTTATCCAGAAAAGGGAATGCAGCTTTCTCTAGATGGAATGGTTGTAAAAGTTCTTTCAAATTCAGGGGGCAGAGTTTTAGTAGATTTCAACAATCCGCTAGCAGGGAAGGATGTCTCTTATGAGTATACTATAAAGAGAAAATTAGAAGACATAAAAGAAAAAGTTAATGCTTTACAAGAATTTTTCTTCAGAAAAAAGTTTGAATTTGATTTAGAAGAAAAGAAAGTTGTATTTAAAGTTCCAAAACACGCAGGAAAGTTTATAGAAGTACTTGGGAAAAATATAGAAGAAATTCTTGGATTAAAGGTAGAATCAAAAGAAGAAGAGAAATTAGAAAAGAGTAAAGAAGCAAAATAAAGAAAAATTCTATATAAAAATATTCACCAGACTACATAAATACTTATAAATACAAGGTTTCTAATAAAAACATGGCAGCAATAAATGAGGTGAAACATACTTCTGAAACAGATAATATAGATAAAGAATTAGAAGAGATGTTAAAAAAACAATCTGCTCGTGTTAAGGTAATTGGTATTGGTGGAGCAGGGAATAATACACTCTCAAGAATGAGAGAGATTGGAATTAAGGGAGGAGAAATGATAGGTATTAATACTGATGCTCAAGATTTATTATATACAAATGCAGATTACAAGATTTTAATTGGAAAAGAAATTTCTAAAGGTTTAGGAGCGGGCAGTAATCCGCGGATAGGAGCAGAGGCTGCTAAAGAGTCTTCTCAAGAAATCAAAAAGAAGTTAGAGGATGCAGATATGGTTTTTATCACATGCGGATTAGGTGGTGGAACAGGAACAGGAGCAGCACCAGTAGTAGCAGACTTAGCAAAAAAACATGGGGCCTTAACAATTGGTGTAGTTACTCTTCCGTTTACAGTAGAAGGAAAAAAAAGAATTGAAAATGCAATGGATGGTTTAGAAAGATTAGAGGGCTTGGTTGATACATTAATAGTAATTCCAAACGATAAGTTATTAGAACTCGCTCCAGATTTACCAATTACAACTGCATTTAAAGTTGCTGATGAAATTTTAACAAACTCTGTTAAAGGAATAACAGAATTAGTAACAAAGTCGGGTTTAGTTAATTTAGATTTTGCAGATGTAAAGGCGGTCATGTCAAACGGAGGAGTTTCATTAATTGGTTTAGGAGAATCAGATAGTAATCAAAGAGCATTAGAAGCAGTAGAAAAAGCAATAAATAATCCATTACTCGATGTTGATATTTCTAATGCAACAGGCGCATTAATTAATGTAATGGGTGGAGAAACACTATCGTTAGATGAATACAAAGAAGTTGTAGAATATATAGAAAATAAGATCTCTTCTGATGCAAAAATCATCGCAGGAGCACAAATCTCTAAAGACTTAGAAAATGCAATAAAGGTTATGGTTATTGTTACTGGAGTTAAAAGTTCCCAGATGATTGGAGATCACAAATCATATGCAGAGTTAAAAAGAGAAGAAATGTCTGAAGAATTAGGGATAGAGATGATAGATGGAGAACAAGAAGAGACAGAATTCTAAGATAAACATTTAAAAATACAAAAACATTTTATTTATTATGAAATTTGACTTTAATCAGATAAAAGAGAAAACAAAATCAGAATTTTTTAAATATGCTAGAGTTTGGAATTTATTAAGAAAACCAACTATGAAAGAGTTTAAAATGGTTGCAACAGTTTCTGCGTTGGGATTATTAGCTATAGGTGCAATAGGTTTTATTATTTCTTTTATTATTAGCCCGCTTTTTAGGTAAGAAAAGTTTATAAATACAAAATTATCTCTAATATTACTAATTCTCAAGATTTGAGGTTTAGTTGGAACAAAATAATGGAAAACGAAGAAAAAATAGAGAATGTTGAAAGCAATCTTCCAGTAATCTATGTAGTCAAAGTTACAACAAATAAAGAAGATAAAGCTTTAGATATAATTGCAGATAAAGTTAAAAAGAAAAAAATAGAAATTTATTCTTTAGCTCGCCCTCATGGATTAAAAGGCTATATTATTCTAGAAGCTCCAGATAAGGAACATGCAGAAGAAGCTGTTTTTAATTTACCCTATGTAAAAGGAATTATTCCTAAAGTTTTAAAATACGAAGAGATAAAATCAATGCTTGAGCCAGTTACAGCAGATGTAAAGATTGAAAAGAATGATATTGTTGAGATAATTGCAGAACCATTTAAGAAAGAAAAAGCAAAAGTAGTTAGAGTAGACAAATCTAAGGGAGAAGCAGTTGTTTCTTTACTAGGTGCAGCTGTACCAATACCAGTAACAGTAAAGATAGATAATTTAAGAGTAATAAGAAGAGAAGACGAAGAAGTAAAAGAAGGAGAAAATAGTTAATTTTTTAAATGATGTTTGTTCAAAAATAAAATGGCTACAATAAAATTAATGGTTGATGGAGGGGATATGAAACCCGGTCCAGCTATAGCTCAACAATTAGGACCTATAGGAATTAATATTGGAAAAGTTATTTCAGATATAAATACTGCAACAAAAGAGTTTAAGGGGATGACAATTCCAGTAAACTTAGATGTAGATGGAAAAACAAAGTCTTATACAATTAAAGTTTTATCTCCATCTGTCTCTGCTTTGATAAAAAAAGAATTAAAAATAGAATCTGGTTCAGGAGCAAGAAAAAAGACAGCAGTAGGGAATATCTCACTTGAACAAGTTATTGGAATCACTAAAGTAAAACATCCTAACATGTTAGCTAAGGAATTTATCTCTGCCTTAAAATCTGTAATTGGAAGTTGTATGTCTTTAGGTATATTTATAGATAGTAAAGATCCAAAAGAAGTATTACAAGAAATAGAAGAAGGGAAGCATAGTAAAATAATAAAAGAACAAAAATCAGAAGTTTCTTCAGAAAAAAGAAAAGAACTTGACGATTATTTTAATAAAGTTAAATCTGCTCAAGATTCTGCTAAGAAGAAAGAAGAAGAAGAAAAAGCAGCAGCAGAAGCATTAAAAGCAGCAGAAGCAACAGCAAAACCCGGTGCTCCAGTAGCGGGCGCAGCATCAGCTCCAGTAGTAGCAGCGAAGGCAGAAGTAAAGCCAGAAGCAAAGAAAAAGTAAGTTTATAAATTACCAATAATCATAAATCATAGGGGGCTGTAGTATAACCTGGTTAGTATTCGAGGTTTGGGTGAGGAAAGAACCCGAGACTATCTGAAAAGATATCTCGATGGGATCTTCTCCGAAATACCTTGCGATTCCGGTTCAAATCCGGACAGCCCCAGTTCATATTCACAAAATGGCAGTTAAAAAGAAAAAAATAGGAGCAGCAGGCAGATTTGGTGCAGGCTACGGGAAAGTAAAAGAAAAGCTTGTAGCAGTAGAAAAACTTCAAAGAGTAAAACAAAAATGTCCTTTTTGCAGAGGCAGAGCTAAAAGATTAGAGAAAGGAGTTTGGCAATGTCTTAAATGCAATAAAAGATTTGCTTCAAATGTCTTTCACCTATAAATTTAAATATCAATTTTCATAATAAAATAACATGGCAGCATACAAATGTTTCAGTTGCGGAAAAAAGATAACTTCAAATACTCTAGATAAGAGATTTGTTTGTGTTAACTGCGGTTCTAGAATATTCTATAAACCAAGAACTAAAATGAAGACAGTTAAAGCAATATAATGAATTCTGACAAACATCATTGTAAAGAAGATTGTGAATGTGAAGAACCTTGTGAAGATTGTTCCTGCGAAAACAATAAGCCAATAAATTTAGAAAATCTAGACGAAGAAACCCAAAGAAAGATTCAAGAATTGCAAATGATGGAGCAGAATATGCAACAATTTTTAATGCAAAAACAAGCATTTGTGATGGAATTAGACGAAACAGATTTGTGTTTACAAGAATTAAAGACTGCGAAAGGAGAGATATTCAAGATAGTTGGAAATAAGTTAGTTATAAAAACAACAAGAGAAGAGCAGGAAAAAGAATTAGATCATAAAAAAGAATTAATTATTTTAAGAATAAAAACAATGGAAAAACAAGAACAAGAATTTATGAAAAAAGTAGAAGAACTTAGACAAGAAATAATCCAAACAATTCAAAATAAATAATCCTATTTATACTCTTCCTTAGATATTTTTATATTATTAAAATAATTTTTATCTTCGGTAAATATTGCAGTTTAAATTGATTTCTAATTATCTAACATGAATATTAAAATATAGAAATATTTAAATACTGACATATGCAGATAAAAATATGGGATTCGGAAAATTCATGGAAAAGTTTGGTGGAAAGAAAGAAGAGGAAGGCTCTGATTATATAGAAATTGATTTAAATCAACCAAAAGCAGAGTCAAAGGTAAATGTAAGAACTTTTGTCCTAAAAACCTATGAAGATGTAACACCTATATTAAATGCTTTAAGAGAAGGATACACAATAGCTGTTATTGATATTAAAACATTAAAATCAAAAGATGTTGTTGAATTAAAGCGTGCTATTTCAAAAGTCAAGAAAACAATCGAAGCTTTAGAAGGAAATATTGCTGGTTTTGGAGATAATATTGTTATAGCTGCACCTTCATTCGCAAGCATACAAAAAGGCGAATCAATTCAATCTGAATCTCCAAAGCAAGACAGACTTGAAAAATATTAATCAGGCAATCTAATTGTTCTTACTATAATAATATTATACTTGGCTTTTCTTTGAAAGCATATACTTCTTACTCTAATAAAAAGAAATCTGGCTCACCGAATAATTATCTCGTTATAGTATTGGCCTATTTTTTCTTTCAGAGAATCTCAACAATCTAAGTTTTTCTTTGGAAGCCTAGGATTCTTTTTATCTTAAAAAGAAATCTGGCATAGAATAATTTAAAACCTTATTATTTCTTTGGAACATATGGTTAAGGTCCTGTTTATAGAGTTTAGAAAGAGATTTAATACTAAAGAAATAGAATTCTCACAATTAGATCAACTTATCAAAGAAAAGCGACCCAAAATTATATCTTTAGCTTCAACTATTCAATATTTAGACTTAATACCTATTATTAAGAGATATTTAGAGTCAAATAATATAAAAGTACTAATCAAAAAAGGGCCAATATATAATGGGCAAGTACTTGGTTGTAATCCACAAGCATTGGATAATAGTGCAGACCTTTTACTTTTACTCTGTGATGGAAAATTTCACGCACTGAATAATGCAGTTCAATTAGAAAGAGAAATCCATGTTTTTAATACTAAGAATATAGAAAAAATATCTTTAGAAGAAATCCAAAGGGAAAAAAAGAAAATTCATGGAAAGATATCTAGATTTTTAACTGAAAAGAGATTAGGCTTTTTGGTTTCAAGTAAAGCGGGACAAAGTTTTAAGAATACCTTAGAAATAAAAAAGAAATTAGAAAACAAAGGCAAAATAGTTTATATATTTGAGTCAGACAATATTAGTATGCAAGAACTAGAAAACTTTCAACTTCCTTTATATATTAATACTGCTTGTTATGGGCTTTCTTCAGATTCTTCAAAAATAGTAAATTTAAGGGATATTCAAGAATTCCTATAATTAGATATATAGTATAGTTAACTTTTAGCTAGAGCAAAAACAGATTTTAATGCTACAATTACTGTTGCAGGTATAAACATAAATAAAAGAGAAGAAAGTATAGAATTAAGATAAGCTAATACTGGACTTAATTTAGCAATATTTGTTATTGTTTGTTGTCCAAATCCACTTACAATTACTAAACAAAGAGAAGCAAATAAAAAGTTCAACCAATCTTTATCTTCTACATTCAAGAAACCCACAATAATTCCACTTACAACAAGGATAGAATAAATTAAGTTACTTAAATCTTGTTGGATGCTTGACTGAAATATTCCAGTAATAACTGCCAAGACAACACCTATCAAAAAACCCCATGCACCGATTAAATTCTCTCTTGATTTCATTTTTCTTATGTAATAATACTATATTATATACTCAATAATATTAATTATATAAATCTTTCTTAGGAGTTTAGAAGAATAAACAGATTTTGGTAAATTAAAATAATCGAAAAGTTTATAAACCGCTGTAATTTAGAAGTTACAACAAAAAATAAGAAATTAAAATGAACTCAAAACAATTTTTATTCACATTAGGAATTTTAGCAGTTCTAGCTTTGAGCTTTGCTAGTGCGAGTTTAACAATAAATACTAATACTGCAGCTACATTAAACTCTATAAAAGGCGTTTCTATACCTATTAGTTTTAATATAACTGGTGCAACAGATACTTATACTAGCTTAGATTTTAATCATACAATTACAAGCACAGCAAGCTTTTCTTTTGATTCTAAACCAACTTCAATTAATACAACCGAAACAAAGACAGTTACAGGTACAATCACAGTTCCTTCTTCATTTAATGCTCGTCAAGTAATATTAAATGTAAATGTTTACAATGGAACAACCTCATTAAGTTCTCCACAAACATATACAGTTAACTTATACTCTTTAGATATTATAGTTTCACAAACATTAAGCAGAGATCAAAATGCAACAATTAGAATAAATAATACTGGATTCTTAGATTTAAATAATATTAATCTTACTGTTTCAGATTCAAGAGTATCTTTGAGCAATAATATTATAGGTACACTTTCACCAGGTTTATCCGACCCAATTACAGCTTATTTTTCAACAATACCTTCAAGTTTAGATGTTAATACAATCACATTAACAGCTAAAGCAAATAATGCAACAGATACAGAAACAATAGGTGGAGTAAACCCAAAATTCTGTAGAAATGGTTCAAGAGGAGCATTAGAAATCTCGGACTTTGATATAAACAATAAAGGAGAAGGAGATGATAACACTTGGAATCCAGGGGATAGTATAGAAATTGATGTAGAAGTTTCAAATACAGGAGATGATTCTATAAGTAATGTTAATCTAGATATAAAGATAGTTGATTCAAGTGGTAGAGATGTAACAGATGATTTTGACCTTGAAGAAGACTCAATAGAAATAGGTAAAATCAAAGGAGATGATGAAAAAACAGCAACTTTTATTATAAATAGTGTTCCAGGATTAGACGAAGATGAATATAAGTTATTCTTTAAAGCATATAAATCAGCAAGTGAATCAAGTATATGCGATGATTCTTTTTCAGGATTTAGTAATTCAAATTATGAGTTAATAACAATTGAAAAAGAATGGGATCAAGCAGTTATTGTTCAAGAAGATTCAATACAAACAATTACAGCTTCATGCGGAGATACAATTAATTTAAACTTTGATGTATATAATATAGGAACAGATAGAGAAGAGAGTGTTTTAGTAGTAATAGAGAATAGAGAACTAGGTTTAAAACAATCTCAAGTTATCTCTGATTTAGATGAAAATGATAAATCAAATCTAGACTTTAGTGTTGTCCTTCCAAAAAACTTATCCAAAACTTCTTACTATGTAGACATTTCAACTTATTTTGATTATGATGGTGATGGAGATGTTTATGATATAGATTCTTATGACCAAAGTTCATATGATGATTTAGATAAAAGCTATAAATTTCCTATAAAAGTTGAGAATTGTCAATCTCAACAATCTCAATCAGCAATAACAGCAAGTTTAACTTCAACTGCAAAATTAGGGAACGAACTAACTATTAAAGCAACAATAACAAACATTGCTACATCTTCAGCAGATTTTATTGTTTCAGCAGCAGATTATGAATCATGGGCAAATCTAGTAAGTATAGAACCTCAAGTTGTTAATATTGCTGCAGGTCAATCAAAAGACGTTATAATCACATTAAAACCAACAGAAGCCGGAACAAATACATTTAATATAAAAACAATTTCAAACGGAAAAACAACAACACAACTTGTTCAAATAAGTGTTGCTCAAAAATCCGGTTTCTTAACTAGTGCATTTTCAGGTGCAGGAAGTACAACAATGTATATACTGGTAGTAGTATTTATATTACTTATAATCATAGTTTTATTTATGATTATGAGAGTTATATTTAGTGGAAAAAAAGAGTCATATAAATCAGAATTTTAATTATTTCTTTTTGCAATAAGAATATAAATCTACTTTGTTTTTGTTCTATATGAATAAGCTAGATAAATCAGTTACAAGTCTAATCATAAGATACGCACTAATTATTCTATTTGGGTTTAATCTTTGGATTTTGTATAAACTACTTACTCTTCCAACTTTATACCTTGTAAAGATTATTCTAAATTCATTTTCTATAACAACAATTCAAAATAACCTCATTTATTTTAATAACCTCTCTATTGAACTAATACCTGCCTGCATTTCTGCTTCAGCATACTATTTGTTATTTATTTTACTATTATCTATACCCAACATTAACATTAAAAAAAGAGCCAGTATTTTATTACTATCTTTTTTTTCTTTTTTTATTGCGAATGTTTTAAGAATCTGTTTATTATCTTTTTGGTTTAATTCAACCTACTTTGATTTATTGCATAAATCTTTTTGGTTTATTTTATCGACGATGTTTGTTGTATTAATCTGGTTTTCTTTAGTAAAAATATTTGAGATCAAGCAAATTCCATTTTATACAGATTTTATTTTCTTGTATAATAAAACCCACTAATTAAAAATAAACTTATGAAATTAATTGTTTCATAATTGTTAACATGAATTTTTCAACAGCTTTTTCATTATCACAATTACCAACATTAATTATATAGCAATTAGTATTATTTTTATCTTGTTCAATTGAAGGATATTCAGATTTCTTTAACATAATAACTGTTTTATTCACTACAGAAGAACAATCAGCAAATGTGACATTTCTTTCAATAGATTGTGTTTCATTAAACATAGCAGGAACTACCTTTATTCCCGCACCACTTGTTAAAAAGTAAACAAGATTTATTTGTGCAACACTCGCTTTTTGACAAAGTTCTAAATCATGATCATAAGCAGTTACAACAGTGCTATAAAGCTTAATCGAAATATTTTCTATAGAAACATTATTAGTTCTTGGATCATTATTCATATACAAACCAAAAGTTTTGCTAAATAGAAAGGGGAATGTTGCTCTATAAGTGGGGTGTTCTTGTGTTCCCCCAATTTCCCATTTCGCTCCAAGATATTCAAATCTTGAAGAGTTATATTGATATAGCTTAATAGAATAATATGTTCCTAAGAACAAAATAAATACTATTACAATAACAATTATTGTCCACTTTATCTGTGTTTCTTGTATTTTAGAAATAATTTTCTTATTATCAGTTATTTCTTCTTTTTCTACAATTTTCTTCTGCCTTTTCTTCATATTATTAAAAAATAAAACCGATTTTTAAACCTTTTTATAATATATTTAACGTCTTATAAGTAAAAACATCACTAGCTTTTATAAAATCTCCGGAAATATATACACAATTATTATCTACTATAACTCTCGTTTCTGTTTGGTTTAAGTCAAAGATAATAATATTGCTAGTACAATCTTTTATTGGGAGTTCTAGGCAATTTTCAGATACAGTTGTGTTTAAACATACTTCCTGATATCTGGAGATATACCATTGAAAATTTTGAATTATCTCTTGAGCAGCAGAATTATAATTTACAAAGTATAATGGTTTATCTAAATAACTTGAAATCTGGGGAACAGATCCAATTATAGACACATTTTTAACATCTTCGGGAAGATTTTCAAAGTAAAAATTTTGACCGCTTACTTGAGTACTCCAAAAATTACTAGACCTTATAAAATCATAGTTTCCATATCTCACTTTTTGGACTTTATCTCCTTCTTCATTCTGTAAAAAAGAATAACCTATCGTAGATATAATCATTAAAAGTATGATAAACAAACCTATGATAATCTGATTTCTTTGTTTTTTCTTATTAATATCTTCTTTTGTCTCTATTTTTCTCATGTCCATAAATTGAAACCACACTTTTTAAAGTGTGGCTTTTTTCCGTGGTTTAAATTTTGGATCATCCAGAAAACCACAATTTTTAGGTTTTCTTGATCAAATAACCAACTTTTCTTAATTTTTAAAGGCTTCGCCCAGCTCCCCATTTATAGTTTCCACTAATTAGTAAAAAATAAAAAAATAAAAGAAAAAGAAAAAAAAGAAAGAAAAAAATTCTTTCTGTACTTAAGCAACTATAGCTTCTGTTGAAGATGTAATTCTGTACTTCTTGCCTGCAGTTGTATCAACTACTTTGTTTACAAGATATGAAGCAGCCTTTTGGGTGTCTTCTTTCTCATAACCAGCAACTAATAGAGCAACCTTTCCAGCTGTTCCACCTGCGTTAGCAGCGTCGAATGCTTGGATTAAGAATTGTCCACTACCTACTTGGGTAGCTGTAGTAAATGCAGCTTTACAACTTTCTATGGATGTAGGATTACCTAAACCTAGGAGTCTAGCAGCAACAGTATTTACACATGAACCACCAACAACAATTAAGTTCTTAGTCTTAACTGTATCAATAGCACTGTCTAAAACTGGTTGTATTGTAGCAGATCCTGAACCACTTGTCGTGGTAGCAGAAGCTTCAGCAAGATATACATCTGCATAAGATTCAGAAGCAGGATAGTCAATTTCTAATGTATCTAGTGAACTAGATCCAGAAGGATTGTATAACCTTACTTTTGTAGCTAAATCAGAATTAACATATGCAAGGTAGTAGTCAGAACTACGTTCTTCTCTAATTTCTGTTAAAGAAGTACCTGTAACCTGTGTACCTTCACCTGCAGATAATCCTAATTGTACTGTAAAAGAACCTCCTGCACGGATAGTTCCATCTTTATCAGCTTCACTAACATTCATACTAAAAGATGTTCTGTCAAATCCCGGCGCACTTGCGTTTGAAGGGAACTCACCATCATTTAGAGGAACATCAGTGTAATTTGCAGCATTAGTTAAGACGGGCAATTTTAGAACTGCACCATTCTTTGTAGCAAGTAAGTTACCATAGGCTTCTGTACCAGTTACTGTAACTGATGCAACTTCATCAACATCATTTGCAGATACTAATGTGAATGTCAATTGGCCAACATCTTTCGAGTCTCCAACTTGACCGAATACTAAATCACTTACACCAGATACTAAGCTTCTTAAAGTAGTTTTATTCTTACCACTTTCTGGAGCAATAGAACTTATTTCATATGCATATGATTCAGCTTCTTTTCCACTTATCCATGTAGCAACAAAATAACTATTTTCACTTTCGTTTAATGCGAAAGTAGGATCAACAGTAGAATTTGTTACAAGCTTTGTTGTTGAATCTGCACCAAGACCATCAAATCCAGTTATAGAGGAATTTGCATAAAGAATGTTTATTGAGAGATCTCCATCTTTTATAGGAGCAGAGATTCTCACACTATCTGCATCATCTTCTATAGTAATTTTTTCAGGACTAGGGGTATTCCAACTAGCCATAGAAAGCTTTATTGCATTGAATCCGGGCATTGTTAATTCTGTCCCGGGAGCAATAAATACTCTTGAATTAGTTTTCCATTCTAACACCATTTTATCTATGCTTGTTGCACTAGAGTTAGTAAAGTAAGTTTTTATCATAGATGAATATTCATTAGCATCTTCAAATGTGCTAAGTGCTTCATCATTAATTTTAACTTCTTGACCTTGCTCTAAAACTAATTTGCCTGCACCAATACTGAATTCAGCACTAGCTATTGTTCCAGCAACATCTCTCATTGAGATTTCTTTAACTCCAACATAGGTACCATCACTTAATTTATAAGTTTGGCCTGCTGAAAGAGCATTTGTTGTTTGTCCGTTTACAATAAGCTTTACTTTTCCTGCGCTTGCATCTCCACTAAATGAATCAACACTTACAGTGTAAGTTTTGCCTCCAATTGTCATTGATTTAGAATCGCCATCTTTAATTGTATCAGTGTTAGCAGAATCTAATAATGTTAATTGAATTCCATTTGTTGTTGTGTATTCAGCGTCAGATATAAACCAAGTTTTTCCTAAAAAGTTAATATTTGTATTATCTAATTTAGGATATTCGTCAGAACTTACTGCAGCACCACCTTCAGCAGATGTTGTAAAAGTAAGAGTGTAGTTTAATACCAAATCCCCTTTATCGAAACTAAATCCAATAATAGGTTTATCGTCATTAAATGCACTATTTTTAAAGAACTGAATTGCTTCAGAACTCATTTCTATCTTCTGGTCATACTTGTATTCATTATTGTCATCGTTAAGATAAGTACCTTGAGCCAATACACTTGAAAACTGATCTTCATCTAAAGATGAATAATGGTCATTCAAGTCATTTATCAAATTAAACTTATCTCTTCCTCTTTCTAATTTTGCTGTGTTTCCAGTTAGAGTAGTAGCTTCACCAGTTAAAGCACCAGTAGTTATCTTTGCAGATAAACTTGTAGCAATACTTGTAGCTTGCGCCATATCTAAGTCCTCTGCTTGAGATCCAACAACTATAGCAACATCACCAGAACCACCTTGTACAAATGGAGCAGGATATGTAGTTGCAGCAGCTGCTAGTCCCATTGTAGAACCTATCATTAATGCGCTTCCTAAAACTGTAGCAATTTTTTTGAAATTTATTTTCATTTGATTAAACCTCCTTTCAGCACTATCAGATTAGCCGCCTTTGTCAAGGCCTCACCGAAGTGAGTTCAACTTTTCTAATAGCCTGGCCGGCTTTTTACAGTATAAAACTGTAAATGTTGTTACCGAGTCACTGTAAAAAATTAAACAATGTTCAGTGCATATTACTTAATAACATGCAATATTAAGAATTTCTCAGGGTTTATAAAGCTTACCCTTATTCGGCCAATTTTAAAGAAAAAACATGTGTTTTTAAAGGGTTTATTTATAAACCTTATGTTACTATAGATAGTGATAACAGAACATAACCCCTTTTATTAAATCTAAATATAATATATGGTATAAAATCCTAGATATCTAGAGTATACATTTAAATACTCTAAATTCTAGTTTATTTTATGGCAAAAACAACTAAAACAAGATACTTATCTTTAACAGCAAATCAAGATAACTTTATTTGGCGTTTTATAAGTAAGAAAGAGGATTCTTACAACTATGAAGACATATTTCTTTTAAGGCAACTATTAAGTAAAGAGAGAGCGAGGATTCTGTATACCATAAAAACAAAAAAACCTAACTCAATTTATGAACTCGCTAAGTTTTTAAAAAGAGACTTTCAATCAGTAAGCGAAGATATAAGGCTCTTAGAAAAGTTTGGTCTTGTAGAATTTCACCATGGTAAAACAGGTAAAAGAGAATCCAAGATACCTGTTTTAGCAGTAGACCAATTAAACATAGTTTTAACTATTTAGTCTTCTTTGCATATCCTAAATCTTAGGTTTATTTCTTCTTTTCCAAGAGGTTCGTAAGTACCTATTATATTGCCAACGCATTTTCCAGATTCTAAAGGAGGTATAATCTGCTTTATTTCTCCAGTATTATTAGAAGTTATTTCTAGTTTATAATAAGAAACATCGTTCCTTGTACTTACGTAATCTTCTAAAATCATTTTTAGTGTCTCATTAAGGTATTCGCAAGAATCTTTATTTAGATTCTTACACTTACTTCCTTCATTACAACTAACAATTAAATCCCTTATATTATCATAATTGGGTGTAAATATGGGTGCACAATCACTTGTGTATATCAGTATAGAACTAATAAAATTGTCTAGATCGCTGCTTTGTGACTCTGCTTTACTATTCTTAGCAGATATAAGAAGGAATACTAGTCCTGCAACCATAACAATAATTACAATTAAAACAAACCCAACTATCTCTTGTTGTGCTATTTTTCTCATTCTTTAACTCCTATAATTAGCTTTCCTAGCTCACATTTATCATATGAATAAGAGTTTTCAGAAACTTTTTTACATATGCATACAAAAGAGTCATACTTTATTAGACCTTCTTGCCCAGATGAGTATACATCATAATAATTACACTCATTTCCAGGGCAAGGAACCCTTTTAGGTTTAAATCCAATTGCTAGCTCAATAGATGCAACAGGAAAGAGCTCTGAAAACTTATTTACTTCAGAAGAAACTATTGCTATTTTGTCCAAATCAAGACAAATTCCTTTAGCATAACTATCTTTGCTTGAATATCCAAATTCCGGCATATTTCTTATTACATTTAGAAAAGATATTGCTTGTTCTTTTTGTAAATCTTCAAAGCTTGATTTAGTTGTTCTGTACTGGTATCCTAAAAAGAACACCCCAACTAAAATAAAGAAAAAAGATACAGCAACAATCATGAAAACCATTTGTTGTATCCTGTATTGAGCTTTTTTTACCATAATTCACATTCTCCTAGATTATTTTTGCTTTTAATTTCTTCTGCAAGCATGCTTATAGGTATAAATGCAGAGTCTAGTTTAGTTGATTCAGAAGCAATCATTGTTAAGTTAGCGAAATTATCTAGTTCTGGTTTAAGATCAATAAAACAAGATCTTGACTGCATTAGTTCCACTTTTTTACTATATAGGCTAGCTAAATTGCTTGTTCTATAAAGTAATCTTTTAACATTACAGTTATATAATAAATAATCTGAAACAACAGCCGCATACATTAAGTTATTAATATAATTTAATCTATTGCTCCCTTTTTCAACATAACCATATTTATATTCATTATCGCAGTTAGTGCAAGAACCCCATACAGTAATATTACAACTTCTTATATAATTCCTTCTATTTTTTGTTGATTGAAAACACACATTTATACTAGAATTATCACAATTTTGATTGTTTACCTTAAAGTTATCAAGACTAAAGCTTTTTATATCAAGCTCTATATCGCTTGGAGGATTTACAAAACAATAACTATTCGAGGTAACTAATAGGAGATCAGAAACCTTAAATCCAATCTCAAACTGTTTTGAAAAAATAGCATATTCTTTTCCTCCTTCTGCAGAGGAAAATATGTACTTATTTTTTACACTTGTTGCTGCTCCGGGCGTGTACTTTCCTTTAATGTTTGTAGAAGCAGATATCTCATTAGTTCCAAAACCCCCTTTTAAACAATTATTGTTTATTCTTGTTTCTTGATTAAACTTTAGAATTGAAGATCTTCCCTCTGCGAAACCTGCTTGCATCGGGTCAAACATAATAGAGATTTGTTTAGCAAGTTCTGAATCAGATTGATATTTAATACCTCCGCCAAATTTTACTGCTCCATAAATAGCAAGAATAAGTATTGCGCTCCCAGCAAAGATTGCAAATATCAGTTCAAAATTAAATTCTGCTTTTTTGCTTATGTTTCTCATTCTATTAAAACAAGTTTACTATATATCTCTTTTTTTATTCTCATACTTTCTCCATTATTAATACAATAAGGATTTTTAACAGCAGTTATTTTTGTTATGTCTATATGAGGGATTTCTCTATTACCCAAGTTACATGCATTTGAAGAGGGGATTAAAAACAAATTATCTTCTGCATCATAGCTTAAAATATCATTTGAATAAAATCTACCTGTTGTATTTGCAAAACAAATTTTGGTTATACCTGAAGGAAGAGATATTTTAAATGAAGTTTCTGTTTCAGTTGATTTCCAGACAACATTTACTTTTTCCTCGAGATCTCTATAGAATGTTCCAACTTCAGCACATTTTCCAGTATTCAAGAAATATTTAACAGCAATAAATGCAATAACAATGAAAACAACAATTAAGAATATTGAGAAAATTAATCCAAAAGGGAGATCCATTGTCCCTTGACCTCTTTTACCTATCTTTTTCATAGTTTAATTAGATAAATCTTATTTTTAAAACTTTTTGATTATACTCTTTTACAATATAAATCTTTATAAATAGGTACTACTTTAAAATAACACGAAGATGAAGACCAATTTAAGACAAAAGTTAGCAGGTTTATTAGTTATGGGAACTCTAGTTACTGGAAATTCATTAGATGCTTCTAAATCAGATTACTTTTCAAATATACCTGATAAGTTATCTTTATCTGCACCAGTGTTTGTAATGCCAAAAGACTTTTTTCAAAAACAATACTTTTCAAGTATCCCCGATAAACTCGAGCTCTGGAATCCAAAAACAGAATTAATGGTTAGATATTTTCCAGAATTTTTATAAAATAGCTACAAATTAAATAATCTCACTTACTCAAGGACAATATCAAATATGAGAAGTATATTAAAAAAAGCATCATTAGGATTATTAGGAATTGTTCTAGCTACAAATGTTTCTGCAGAAGACGTAAAAGGAACAGATGTAATGAGTGCACTAGGAAAAATAGCACCCTTTATCCCAATTCCTGGAGCAGATAAAGCTGCACGAGCAGCACAATTAGGTTTACAAGGTGCAGGAGCTGTTGCAGACAACATGAATGCAAGAGAAAATGCAAAGAGAAGTGCAAGCCAGCAAAATGTGACTATTCAAACTCAATCTACACAGTATGCTCAACCACAACCTCCCCAAAGAATAAAGGTCCTAGCCCCGGTAGATGAATTATTTTTATCTTATCCATGGACAGATTTAAATAATGATGGATATTGTGGTAGAGAAGAATTTCCAGTAATAAAAAATAATTTTGAATATAATGAACCTATAACCTTATATTTTTATCCAGTAAATTTTAAAGGCACTATTCCTTCTACTCTATATCATAGCTCTGGAGAAAAATTAGGTACAAGAGATCTTGATTCAGAGGGAAGTGTTTATTTTTTACTCCTTAACCGGTTATGGGGTTATTCGGGACAAGGGTTAGAAGAATTTTTAATAAAATATTCATTAAACGGCCAAGCAAAAGAGCTTCATTTTTCTTTAGATTTTACAAAAAAACCAGAAAAACTTTCTTTAGATTTTTTTACAGGTGCAGAAGATGTTGATGGAAATGGAAAAATTACTAGACCAGAACTTAAGGGTCTTAATATTCCTTTATATGATATCTCTAAAGAGAAAGTTATATGTTATTGTGGTACAAACAAAAAAGGGGTTTTTACATTTCAATTATTTAGAGGAGAAGAATGGATAGCTGAAACAAAGCAGGATTTTCAAGGAGATAATCCAAAAATGCTGTATGGAACTTCTCTAAAATCCCCTTCAGGCGAACATCCAGATTTTATGGATAGATTAAGGGAAGACTATATATCTAGAGGATGTAATACAACAACTTATACAATAAAAGCAGTTTCTCCAACAGGAAAAGAAGAAACTAGAACATTAAAAGTAACAGGTAAATTAGAGCAAAAATTAGAAGTCCCAACTCAAGCTAATTAAAAATTAATCAAAAGATTTATATAGTTAATATATAACTAATTATACATGGAAGAATCAACAATATTATTAGATAAAAGAGTAATTGATATGTTAAAAAAAGCTAAAGATAATCCAAGGCAGACATATAACGAAATTATATCTAAAATGGCCAGCATAATCTTAACACTAAAAGAGAGAAATCAATATGACGAGTTTTTACATAAAATCCAGCAACCTAAAATGAAAGAATTATGGGAAAATAAAGAGGACAACTTTTGGGATGGAGTATAAGTTTGGAGATATAATTCTCGCAGAAATACAATTCACAGATACATTTGAGACTAAAGTTCGCCCAGCATTAGTATTATTTGAAGAAATGGGAAATATTGTTGTTGCGGGAATAACAAGCAACTTAAACATGAAAGGAATTTTAATTAAAAAAGAAGAAAATATTCCAAAAGACAGTGTTATAAAATTAAATTACCTTTTTACTATATCTGAAAAAATGGTAAAAAGATTTCTTTCCTGTATTTCTGAAGAAAAGAAGTCTTTAGTAAAAAAAGAAATAACAAAAAAATTAGTTTAATGGTGCTAGTCAAATCCCCTAATTTTAGCGAATTATTGCACTTCGTTATATTCTCTACAGCTAGCTCATCCCTTATTAGTTATTAATTAACGTTGCTATTGCTAGATAGCTATCTTATTGGCTCGATAAAGCACAATCTTACCGGAAGCATTGTTTATAGAAAAAGACAAAGATTTGACTAGCACCTCGCCAAACAAATCTTTATAAACTTTAATTCTCTATAAAATAAAGAGGTGTGAAGGACACAAAGAATGAAAAACCTTGCACAAATAATCCAGAAATCTTCTAAAAATTTAGTTAGAAATGTTCTTTTATCTTCAACCTTGCTTTTTCCTTCCCTTATGAATAACTTATATTCTCAAGACGCACCAAGTGGAACAGATATAATTAGTGCATTAGGCAGAATTGCACCATTTATCCCAATTCCTGGAGCAGATAAAGCTGCACGAGCAGCACAATTAGGTTTACAAGGTGCAGGAGCTGTTGCAGACAACATGAATGCAAGAGAAAATGCAGAGAGAAGCGCAAGCCAACAAAATGTAACAATACAACAGCCGCAATATGTTCCACAGCAATATCCTCAACAACAAACACAATATATTGCACCTGAACAAAAAGAAAGACTAGAATTCTTTACATTTACGAAATTTGTCGATATAAACGGAAATGGAAGAATGGAGGGGGATACAGAATTATTTGGAGTAGGAAGAGATACAGTTAATTTTGAAAAAGATCAATTTGGTATTTCCATTAGAAACAACCAAGGCAGATCTATTGGAAAATTATATACTCTCAGGGCATTTACACAAGAAGGAGAGTTAGTAGCAGAAGTTAAATGTAGAAGTTCTCCAGAGAAAGGAGAAGTAAGTGGCGTTTTTATAACTCAAGAAAATAAAATATTTAATCCATTTAAACAATTACCTGCAGGAGATTATAGAATAACAGCTACATTAGAAGAAACAAAACAAACATTAGCATTGCCTTTAAGAATCCAAAAATAATTTTAAATTAAACTAACACTTTGCATTAATTGTTGTGGTTTTAATATAATTGAACAACCAGCTGGTTCTGATGTAAACTCATCTCTACATTTTATATAATATGTCTTGTCTGTCTTTAATTCAGCTACATGTAATGTTTCATTTCCATAAGGCATTTCAATTGCTTTATCAAATGCATAATCACAATTATCAAAAGTATATGCACATTCTGATTCTCTTAGAGTTAAAATATTAAGTTTTTCATTAGCAACATAAGCACGAGCAACAATAGGGCCGTCTTTATTTACATCAATATTAACACTTGTTGTATTTGTTGCAATATTTCCACCAGCATCAACACATTTTATATAATATGTTTGTCTTCCTTCTCCAGTGTATATTGTTTGTTTATGTATCCCATCTTCTGTATTTGTTTCAAAGAACTCTAAATAATTTTGGTTATCTAAAGAATAGAAACATACAGCTTTACCATTATCACATCCAGAAGATGTTTCAACATACAAATTAACAGAAGTTGGAGCTATTCCAGAGTATATTGTTCCATTTGGTTCTATCTTATTTATTCTTAAACCATTTGAACTTCTTAATGAAAATTCTTGTGCTTGAGCCATTTCTCTTCTTAAATTTTCAGCTTTTCCTGGCTGGTCTTTACATGTTACATAGAATTTTGTATTTTCTCTTTTTATTCCTGTTAAATTTGCTCTGCAAGTATATAACATTAACTCATTCATTTGATAAACTTGATTAAAGCAAGTCATAGAATTTTCCATTTGTGCAAAACTTCTTTTTTCATGACTCCATTTACATTCAGCAGGTTCATTTGTGTAAAAATCAACATTTGCAGAATTTGTGTTTTCAGAAACACACGAATCAGTTAAAATTGATGTTGCCTTTATTTCAGGAGCAGTTGTGTCTGGACTAGGATCAATGCAGAAACGTAACATATATTCAGCAGGATTTGTATTTGGTTTATCATTTTCACCTTCACATCTTATATAATAAACCATTGTCTTTCCATTTTCTAATGTTAAAGATGTATTTACAAATGCACTTGGACCAGGTAATGAAAATTGTTCATTATGATTATAATCAAAATAATTGCTTCCCCCCATCCAGTAAGCCATATCATCAAACTTTGTTGTGTGTTTTATATCTATCTTACATCTTGAAGTCTTGTCTGTAGTAATTCCAAATTTAATTGCAGTGAATGGTTTTATACATTCTCCAACAGTTGGTTTAATTTCAAATCCTGGAGAAGGAGGACTTGTTTTTACATTTGTATATATATAACCCTTAGTTAATTCTGTCTCATTTGGTCTTATTATTGGAGGATCTGTTTCTCTTATATCTACTGCAACACAAAGCTCTTTATCTGTCCCAGGATTTTGCAGTTTGCATAATTGTCCAAGACTCTTGCATCTATATTCACTGCAGGGCCTTAACGGATCTTTATTGCATTTCTCACAATCAGCTCCACCTTTTGGTGCTTGCCAAGGCAAGCATTTGAATTCAACTGTCTTATAACTTTCTTTTTTATACATTAATGCAAATACAAGTGCGCCTGCAGCTAAACCAAGTGCGCCGGAAGTAAGACCATTTCCAGCAAACCAAGTACTCCCTGTTTCTCCAAAAGTATAAGCAAATTTTCCAATACCAAAAGCAGTAGCCATCGAAACTGATAATGCCATTGTATTTTTATTACTCATCCCCAACATACTTCCAATCATGTAACCTGCTCCAAAAGCAATTCCAGCCCACTCTGCACCACCAAGTAAAGAATCCCACCAACCATTATTTGTTATTGCCCAAGGAGTATATTTTGATACAGTACTACTTAATGTAGATGTTCCACCTACAGGGGGGTTTGTTATTGGCAATTTTGATAATTCTTTTGCAGTAAAACTATACTTTCCATCTCCCGTTACATAAAGACCATCTTCAAGATTAAAAGGAGTATTTTTAGTTAATAATATTTCTTCCCCACCAGAAAGAATTTTAGTGTCTGCTGTTAATGTTGGAATTTTTGAAACACTTGCAACTTTCGCAATTGCAGCATCTGTAGCAGGTAAATTTAATGCAGGAGGAGATGGATATAACTGACCATTAACTCCAACAATTTCGCCCTTTGCATTGACTATAATATTTTTTAATTCATCTATTTCTACTACATCTCCAGCAGCCCCACTTTCGCTTTCCCAAATTATAAAACAAAAAGCAAACATACTTAATATAAGTATAGACATCTGTGAATAACTGATTAATGCTTTCTTTCCGAGATATTTTTTATTCATGACCATAGTTAAATTTATATACTCTTTTTGATTTAAATATTTAATACTTTCCCCGGTATGGCTTCGGCAATACCGGGCAGTTTTTATTTATTTAATTTTAACCCCCAAATTATTTCATTTAAACATAAGGAACTATCAGCAGAATTTTTTAAAGCAGAAGAAGTACTTTTAATAAAATATACATTTTCTACTTTTTTCCCAAGTTTTTGTAGTCTTTTTATAACAGGAACAAGGTCTTCATCTCCAGAAATAATAATAGATGTATCATATAAATTTTCGTAAGCCCCACTTACCATATCTATTGCTAAATAAACATCGTCTCCTTTCATCTCAAATCCAAATGACCCATCTTTCTTTTTATATTTTTTTCTCTTACATAAAACTACCTCAAATCCTGGGATCTTTCTCAAAATCTCAAAAAATCTTTGTTGCTCCCAATATTTTTCTTTATCAATACTAATATCTAATGGTGCATTATAATAAAAGACTTTAACTAATAACCTATCTTTAACAAGTAATTTTATTAGTTTATTAAAATCTATTTCTTTTATCTTTAAGTTTTTTAAATTATGATATAAATTACTTCCATCTATAAAAACAGCCACTCTTTCTGAATTTTTCATTATAATCTCTCCCAAATTATAAAACAAAAAGCAAATGTAGCTAAAATCAAAATAGATATCTGTGAATAACTGATTAATGCTTTCTTTCCGAGATATTTTGATTTATTGTTTTTGTTTTTCATTTTATCTTTCTTATTCATTTTGTTCTTTTAATATTCCTTCAACCCCCTTTTTTAATAGAGGAATCTTATTTTTAATTATATCCCATAGAAGAACAGGATTTATCTTAAAATAAGCGTGGCTTATTATATTCCTAAAATCAATGAACGCCTTTATATTAATTTGAGGGCTCTTCCAAAAAGATAAAGGGATATTTTTTAATGATTCACCTATTATTTGGATTCTCATGGCATTAGAATCAACCATATCTAAATTATTTGAAAACGTATTAAAATCCGAGTTTTTGATAGAATCTTCTATATTTCTTATTGCTCTTTCTATGTCTTTTAGATATAATTTATATTTTAACATATTCTGCCTCATCTTTTATATACTCTAGTTCTGGTTTTAAATCAGACTCAATAACTAAATCCACTTTCCTCTTTAATAATTTTTGTAATAAATAGAAAGTACCCATATAATTATCAAATGTGGGTTTTGAAATGTTTATAACAATATCCACATCACTATTTTTATTTTGTTTTTCTTTTACAAAAGAACCAAATATCCCTATCTTTGTAACTCCTAATTTCCTAATTTCATTCTTACTTTGTTTAATTTTTTTTATAATATCTTCCTTTTTCATATTATTCTAACCTCTTCTTTTAATGCTTGTGCTTTAATCATCGGACGAATACCGCAGTATTCAATTAAATCAACTTTCTTTTTTATACTTTCTTCTATAATTCTTTTTAATCTAACGACATCTAAAAGACTATAATTTTCAGGAATATTAATCAAGATATCAACATCACTTTCTTTTTTCTGTTCTCCTCTTGCATAACTTCCAAATATTCCTGCTTTTGTTATCCTGCTTTTCTTAATCCTTAAAAAATCTCTAAAAGATTTTTTGGGAATCTCAAAACCATTTAAGATGGTTTTGTGATATATAGGTATTATTTTTTCTTTTATCTTTTTTACAAACTTTGTGCTATCCTGTTCAGTTCCCATATTCCCCCCCCTTCGCAATATTTAATTTTTTTTTTTTTTTTTCTTTTAACAAAATCCTTAAAAGTACTATAAAAAAACCTATTTCTATCAAATAATACTTTATTTCCTAAAATAAAAGTGCTAAATAATGGAGAAAAATTATTAAAATTTTGTATAACCTCTTTCTGTGTAAGCACCTGAAAATCTAAAGACCTTCCAAAATTAATCAAATAATCCTTTCTAAAAAAAGACAAGTCTACATTATTTTCTCTTTTAAGTATAATCAATAGGTCAACATCAGAATTTAAACTATAATTTCCCCTTGCTCTGCTACCAAATAAGACAACACTAATAAGATTATCTCCAAAAACATTTAATAAACCACTAACCAATGTTTCTTTATCCCTTTCACCTTTCATATTATATCCTTGCATATTCTATTTCTCCTTTCATTTTATTCATTTTGTTCTCCTAATTTTTGCACAATATCTATACTAATTACCCTTCCTGTTAATTTAGATGAAAATAAATTCTGGGTATTTGCAGTGAACTTCTCTTTTCCACCATCAACTGTCCAAGAATACCCTTGATCAGTGTATTTTCCAAGATAATTAAAATAACCTCCACAATCTCCAATTGACTTACAAATATTATTTGCTTTAGCTGCCCAAGCTTCCTCTTCGCATTCGCAGTTCTCTACGCATTTTTTTGATCCAATTATCTTTTTTTCATACTTTACAATACATTTTGCACTTGCTTGCTCACATTGTGCAGCTGCTTCTTGACTATTCCAAAACTTAAATCCAGGAGGATAATTAGGAACACATATACCACTAGCTCTATTTGAAGTAGTTGCAGGAGCTTCTTCGTCATCACTTAACAAAACTTCATCACTTAAAGGAGCAACAGCAGCTCCTGTAAACCCTGTATTTGCAGTTGGATTTGAAAAACCAGTATTTGTATTTCCTGTTGTTGAACTAGAACTTGCTGCAGCATTTAATCCAGCAATAGAAGGAAGCCATATACATTCTCTTTGATCTCTATCCAAGCATTCTTCTTTATCTGTTTGTTCTAAACAAAATTGCCATCTGTTAACTCTGCAAGCAGCTGTTGAAAAACTTCCAGTGCTAGTATTAATATCGTCATTTTCAAAACATACTCTTGCTCTTAAATCATCACAAGCTTCTGTTTGAACTTCTCCATCAACACATATTTCTCTATAATGTCTACTTCCAGCTGTATCTAAACCACTTCCAACATTTGTATCATAAACACACCAACTTTCTCCATTCATTCTTTTTGTTTTTCCACCAAGTTCTTCAGCAGTTCCGCTACAATCAGTTCTTTTACAATAATAATCCTCTCCTGTTAAACCATTATTCTTTGCGCACCTTGCTCCTTGTAAATAATCACAATTCCCATTATTTTTATCATTCCCATTATTTAATGGTACAATTGTATCTGGTTCAGCAACTTTTCCATTATTCCAACTCTTTTGCTTATTTGAAGAATAGACATTTTCTCTATTTCCACATGAATCAAACCAATATACTTTTCCTTGATAACAATTTGTAGAAGCTTGTCTTGCACAAGTTGTTGCCAATGCTTCAGCAGAACATAAATAATCTTTATAAAATTTCTTTCCTTCTGAAACTGTTCTATTTGAACTTGCATTAACAATCCCATCTGCAGCACCGCATTCAGCTCTTGTTTCAAATTTACATGTTCTTTCAAAGTCTTGTTCATAAACACAAGCACCCATGTCTTGTCCTTGAGCTGTTGCAATACAATCTAGTTCAGAGGCTATGTCTGTTCTAAAGTTAATAGCAATACCATAAAAACTAGAAAGTCTCTTACATCTGACTAAAGAAACAAATGCTGCTTGATCAGATATAATACAACAACCTAATTGACATTGAGGTGTTTGTTCTAATGGTTTTTCAATCCAAGTCCCATTTTGAGAATTACATACTAATTGAGGAGTATTTTCCATACAAATTCCTTCTTTACTATCATAGCAAGTTCCTAATCTGCAATAATTTGTTTGAGAGCAGGAAGATGGAGCACTTTTAAATCCAGGAGCACAATCTGTTTGAGCAGTGTTTATACAAAAAGCACCCGATTTAGTTTTTTCACAACAAACACTTGGAAAAGAACTTATTGCAGCAGAAACAAGATTAATTGAAACTATTGCAAATAATAATATCATAATCATTCCACTTTTTTTCATATTTATATTCATCATATTCAATTTAAATTCTTATTGTTCTCTGACTAATCCACTATCAGATCCATATCCTGGAGGCCAAGCTAAACTTCTTGTTGCAAATTTAATTGTATCTTTAGTATTTTTATCTGAAATAATATAAACAACATTTCCATCGTCTCTTCTTATTTTCTCTATTTTAATATTGGGATAAAATATCATTGGCTGATCAATTGTAGAATCTCCATACTTTGTTTCTTGCTGAACAATATATGTTGCTATCATTAATAACTCATAAATAGGGGAATTAACAACTGTTTTGAATTCACTAAGCTTTTGTGTTGATTCTAAATCAGAAATAACTAAAGGAGCATTTAATTTAACTATTATCTGTCCAGGGTTCAAAGAAATATCTATGCTTTTTTCTGCATTAGTTGCTTGATATCCTCTAGATTTTAATTCCTCAAGATAAGTGTCATAACATTGGTATATTTTTTCTTGAGCAATCTTCTTTAATTGTTCTGTAAAATATTGAGATAAAAATGGTTTTTGATTTATACAATTTTGTAGATATAAATTAGTATAACATAAATATGGAATACTTTCTCCTTGATAAAGATAAGAGAATGTAAGTCCCGGAAAACCAGATTGTTTTTCCATATAAGTTAAAGATTCTTTTACAGCATCTACCATACATCCTTCTATGCTGGGTTTACTAACATTTGAAGGAAAGTATTTTGGCTTTGCCCATAAAAAATAAATCAAAATAGATGAAATAATAAGTAATGCAAGAATTATAAATATAGTGACTTGACCTCTTTTAAAATTTTCTCTTTTTTTCATGTTATTTCTAGCTATTTCTTGTTTATAAATTTTCTCTATGCAAATAAATTATACATTATTTTTTTCTTTGGAAGTCTAGCTAAACAACTAAAAAAATATTAGTGCAACCCAGAGGTATTTCTCCTAATTTATTTGAACATTTTATATAATAAGTTTCTCCTTTTTTTGCATAGATAATATGCTCTTTAGATATTCCCATAGGTTTAGCAGAATAAAAATCAAAATTACA
>Ga0172375_10002788_pt1 | contig 27022 bp, 12 predicted proteins | sample LakKiv1m_FD_114537 | JGI IMG/M metagenome (GOLD analysis project Ga0172375, IMG submission 114537) | Freshwater microbial communities from Kabuno Bay, South-Kivu, Congo - kab_092012_11.1m | ecosystem: Environmental > Aquatic > Freshwater > Lake | place: Democratic Republic of the Congo...
AGGGCGTTTCTATTTGGAGTCTCCACCGTATGAAAAAGTGGCGATTTCTGGGAGCGTGGGCGCCCCCGCCCACGAACGGTGTCTGATTTTTAAAGCAACCGCCACTTTCTCATACATCCTTCTGCCATATAGAAACGCCCTGGCGTACAGGGAAGCGACACTTTTGGAGTTGTCAACTACAAAATAGTTGTCACCACAATCTTGCTGTGACGATCCTTTCTGGATTTGCAATACGCGCAATCGTCAGAATTTTTATGCGTCGGACAAAGTTGTTGTGCTTCTCACCGGCAAGACACGAATGTCCGTCGATTCAACAACATGGAGCATCGAAAACGATGTCATTTAAACGTCTGACGTTGTGGGGAACGCTGGCGGCTGCGGCGTTCGCCGTTCTTCCCGCATGGGCCGACAGCCCTGTCTCCGTCACTGAAGTTGCCAATTCGTCCGATACGCTGTTTCTGCTGCTCGGCGCGGTTATGATCCTCGCCATGCACGGCGGCTTCGCGTTCCTCGAGACGGGGTCTGTCCGCCACAAGAACCAAGTGAACGCGCTCAACAAGATTATCTGCGAGTGGGCCTTCTCGACGACCATTTACTTTTTGATCGGTTATCCGATCGCGCGTGGCGTTTCGTTCCTCGTGCCACTCGAAACGCTGGCCGCCGAGCACGGGATCGCATACGTGCGCTTCTTCCTGCTCCTCGGTTTCGCCGCCTGCATTCCCGCCATTATCTCGGGGGGCATCGCGGAACGTGCCAAATTCTGGCCCAACGCGACGGCCGGCATGATCTTCGTCGGGCTCGTGTATCCGCTCATTGAGGGCATGACGTGGGGCCGCATGAACCACGCGCTCGCCGGGGCGGATGGCTGGCTGGCTCAGGCGTGTGGCGCGCCGTTCCACGACTTCGCAGGATCGGTGGTGGTCCATGCCGTCGGCGGCTGGCTGGCACTGCCCGCCATCTTTCTTCTCGGCCCGCGCGCGAAACGTTTCGAGACGGATTCGATCAAGGTCAGCAGTATTCCGTTTCTCGCGTTGGGCAGTTGGATCCTGATCGTCGGTTGGTTCGGGTTCAATGTGATGAGCGCCGGCGCACTGTCGAATATTTCGGGTGTGGTCGCCATCAACTCGCTGATGGCCATGGTGGGCGGCACGCTGGCAGCGCTTTTTATCAGCCGCAACGACGCGGGCTTCGTCCACAACGGCGCACTGGCCGGCTTGGTGGCGATCTGCGCAGGTTCGGACCTCTATCACCCCATCAGCGCGCTCGTCGTGGGCGGCGTGGCCGGGGCGCTCTTCGTTTTCTTGTTCCAAGCCGAGTCTGAGCGCTTGCACCTCGACGACGTACTGGGCGTCTGGCCCCTCCACGGCGCATGCGGCGTCTGGGGCGGCATCGCCTGCGGCATCTTCGGACAAAAGGCCCTCGGTGGAATGGGCGGAGTCTCCTTCTTCTCCCAGCTCATCGTGACGGCCGGCATCGTCGTCGTCTGTCTCGTCGCCAGCACGCTGGTCTATGGTCTCCTCAAACGGACCGTCGGCATCCGCCTGACCCAGCACGAGGAACTGGTCGGCGCGGACCTTTCCGTCCACATGATCGAGTCCCAGCCCGAAGAGGCCCTGTAATCGCACAATCTCCGCGAAAGGAAATTTTGCCATGAAAATGATCGTCGCCGTGATCCAACCCGATCGCTTGGACGCCGTGAAAGAAGCCCTCTTCAACGCCGAGGTCCACAAAATGACCGTGAGCCGCGTGCGCGGTTGCGGCCAACAGATGGGCTTTTCCGAAAGTTACCGCGGCCAGATCCGCAAGGTCAACCTGCTGGAGAAGGTCCGCTTGGAGATCGCCGTGAACGACGCTTTCGTCAAGACCACCGTCGAGGCCATCATCAAAGCCGCGCAGAGCGGCCACATCGGCGACGGCAAGATCTTCATCCTGCCAATGGACGAATGCATCCGCATCCGCACCCGCGAAACAGGATCGGACGCCATCGGCTGATGCGTCGCCAAATTCCGACTCCCGCCTTCTAGCGCCTCCGTTTTCTTGTTACTCTGTCCGCCAGAGAGCGGAGGGTCGCATGAAGCTGTTGTACGTTGTGCCCGGATCGGGAGGCCCGTCTTTTCGCAGGCGGCATCCGCCGCCGCGCTGGAACAGGCGCTCGGCGACCTCTAAGGATGAATCCGAAAGAACGCGGTACGCTCTAGAATCACACCTTGGTCAACGGCACCGACACATTCGCGGCGAGCGCTTCGTCCAAACGACCGCTCAAGTCGAACACCGCGCCGTCGAGCGTGCGCAGGCCCAACGCTTCGGGTCCGGCACCGTCGTCCAACAGTGTCCGAACCACGTCCGCCACGGTGGTCGTATCGCCGCTGCGGCAGAGGACGTATTCGCCGGGGGCGTCCGCCACCTCGGCCAAGACCCGGTTGCGAACCAGCCCGCCGAGCACTTCCTGCGCGAGGCGCTGCGAGAGCCTGTACCGCCGAACAAAGTCGTCGGCCACGAAAAGCGTCCCCTCCTTCGCGCGGGAAAGGCGGGCGGCCTCCAGACAGCACGCCACCGCCAGCATGGCGCGCGCGCGCGGACTCGCGTCCGACGCGAAACGGTCCTGGGCCAAACTGTCGGCGTTCTGGTGCGCGAAGGCGATCTCCGAGCCCAGCAAGACGATCTGCCAACTCGTGTAGACCCACAGCAACAGAATCGGCAGGACGGCGAAACCGCCATAGAGTGCGCTGTATTTCGCGATGCCGACTTGCGCCATCGCGCAGAGTTTCAGCCAGCCCACGAACAGAACCATTGTCACAAACCCGCCGACCAGCGCCGCACCGTTCTTGACGCGCACGTTCGGCATGAACCCGAGCAAGAAAGCGAACGTCAGCGTACCCACCACTCCCGTGACGCCCGCTTTCAACAGGCCGGAGTCGATCAGCGTCCGCACGCCCTCGGCCGCGACGCCGCCCATCGTACGGTCCATGACCTTGTGGATCGCCTGCGCCACCGGCACTGTCGACATTGCGGTAATCAGAAAAGGCAGGATAAGGATCACGAACAGGTAATCCGCCACCTTGCGGACCAGCGGACGGGCTTGCGCCACACTCCATACTTGATTGAAACTCGCTTCGACTTTGCCGAGTGTGCCGACGACTGTCCAAATCAGCATGACGAGACCGATGCCCCCCAGTGTGCCAAAGCTGATCGAGTTCACCTGCGTATACAACTTGTCCGAAATCTCGCGCACCTGCGAAGAAAAAGCTTTCGTCACCTCGGTTTTCGCTTGGCTGCCTTCCGTCGTCGAGGTTTGGTCCGTACGCGCCTCGACCGCCTGCTCCATCTGCGCCATCCACTCGTTGAGCTGCTTGTCGATCTGCGCCTTGGCCAAGTCGGCCCCACCGAACGTGCGCGCCAGCGCCAGCGCCAACACCAATACCGGCACCAGCGCCATCATCGTAAAAAAGGTCAGGGAGGCGGCGTGCAACGAACACTGATCCCGCCGGAAACCGATGCCCGCAAGACCAGCCACGCGCAGGAACCGGACACCGAAACGCTGCGCTTTCGGCAGCTCGTCCAACCGAGCCTTCCACAGTCCCCTGCGGAAAAAGTATGTCAGCCGCCCCATCGCCGTCGACCGTTCCTCGCATTTCGTTTTCATGTCGTCTTCCCTTCACGCGCTCAGCCCCGGACCGCGCGCACTCGGATCGCGCGCGGCGCACTGGGGCACACGTATTCGCAGTAACCGCAACCCGTACACGCCTTGTCGTTGACCACCACCCGGCTGACCATTTCGGCCGGTATCCATTTCAGGTCCAGCGCCTCGTGAGGGCATGCCGTCGCGCAGGCCCCACAGTCGCGTCCGACGCCCAGCAGACAGGCATCGTGGTCCACGCGGGCCACACCCATCGGCCGCTCAAACTTGTTCGCCGTCGTAAACTTCGGGATCGCCCCGACCGGACATGCCTGGCCGCACGCCGTACACGAGGCAGGACAGTAGTCGTCCTCGAAACTCACTTCCGGCGCGAGCACGCCCGCCAAGCCGGAATCCGTCCCGCCATAGCGGATGATTCCGCTGGGACAAGCGCGGACACACGCACCGCAACGCACACACAGACGAAGAAAACGCGATTCCAGCCCCGTGGCCGGTGGCCGGATCGCAAGCGAAGCCGAGGGACGGCGGCCCGGCGGCAGCGCGATGCGGTAACCGGCACCCAGCCCCAAACCGAGAAAGACGCGTCGGCTCAAAGCCGCGCTTTCCTTTTCCCTCCGGCCTTCTTCCGAGACCGCCGCCTTGAGGAAAGGCGCACGCGCAAGATCCTGCAACGCGCCGAGCGGGCACAGCCTGCCGCACCAAAGGCCGGGCGCAACCCACGCCAGCACCAGCAACAGCGGCAGACCCGCCGCCGCCGCCCAGTCCCGAGCGCCCCACTCGGACCATCCGCCCCGAGCCAAGCCGAACGCCGCGTTGAACAGCGCGAGCGGATCCAGCCATCCGAAAAGCGGATAACCCGCCAACGCCGCGCCCACACCCGCCGCCACGAGCCAGATACCGATCTTTGGCACGCGACCCGTCCACGCGCGCCGCTTCGCCACGCGCGACACCGCATCCTGACACGTACCGGCGGGACAGACCCAGCGGCAGAACGCACGCGGCCACACCGCCGCCGCAACCGCGACGCCAGCCGCGCCGAGCAGATACAGACTGCCCACACCCGCGGCCACCGCCAGCAATGCGGCAAAGGGACTGAGCGCCGGCATTGCCCCGGACAGCCACGGGGGGCCGCCCAGCGGCCAAGCACACAGTGCCGCCATCGCAAGGCACACGCCCCGCACCCCCGCGCGCGAGCGGCGACGCTTTATCGAACGCCCTTCTCCGTTCTCCGACATCGTGCCGCTATCATACCCGCCGCAAGGCCCTTCTGGGAAGACGATTTTCCCATACGCGCAGGCATCGGGTGCGATTCAGTTCCAACAAAACTGAATCGCGCCCGCAGGAATATGCCAAGAGAAACCGGCACTGTAGGACATTGCAGTTCCACCACTCCGCCGACGGAAAAGGGGATGCGTTCCGACCGATTGCCACTTGTCGCAAGCTTTCCTCTTCGCGTATACTTCGGGACATGTCTCCATCCCTAGACGCCATAGGCAAACTTTTGGTTCTCGCCGGAAGCGGCACCTATCCCGCTTGCGTCGTCCAAGGCGCACGCGCGGCAGGCGTGCGGCACGTCTCGGTCCTCGCGTTTCGCGGCACCACATCACGCGCGACCGCCAAACTTGGCGACGAAACCGTCTGGTTCGGCGTGGGCGAAGTTCGGGCGATTTTCGCATGGATCGCCCAGCATCAATTCGATGCAGGAATCATGGCCGGGCAAATCCATCCGCTGGCATTGTTCACAACGCGCTTCGACGACCTCGCCCGCTTGTGGCTAAGCGGCATGCGCGCCAAGAACGCCCACACGATCTTCGGCAAGGTCGCCGTCGAAATGGAGCGGGTAGGCCTGCGCGTGCTACCCGCCTCGTGCTACATGGACGCCTACATCCCGTGGGTCGGAGTGCTTACCCGCCGCGCGCCGGACGAACGCGAGGCCCGCGACATCGCCTTCGGCCACCGCGTGGCCTGCGACATCTGTGAACTCGACATCGGCCAGACGCTCGTGGTGAAAGACGGCGCGATCCTTGCGGTCGAGGCCTTCGAGGGCACCAATCAAGCCATCCGCCGCGGAGCCGAACTCGGCGGCAAGGGCGCGGTTGTCGTCAAGGTCGCCAAAGACGGCCACGACATGCGCTTCGACATTCCCGTGATCGGCGAGGCGACGATCACCACGCTGAAAAAAGCCGGCATCGGCGCGCTCGCTTTTCAGGCCGGGCGTCTCGTCATGTTGGAGCGCGAACGCGTGGTCGCCGCCGCCGACAAACTCAACCTTGCCATCGTCGGGCTCGACAGCGGACTGCCCGCCGCGCCGCTTCGTCCATGAGGACCCCACCCATGCCCGCACAACCAGCCCCCCCGAACGCCCACGACCCACGCGAACTCCGCGTCCTCATCTGCGCCGGCGAAGTCAGCGGCGACATGCACGCCGCCGCCCTGATGCGCGCCCTGCGCGAACGGTTCGGGCGTCCCATCGTTTTCAGAGGGTTCGGCGGGGACGCCATGCGGGCCGAAGGCGCGGATATCCTGTATCACACCGACCAGACGGCCATGGTGGGCGTCACCCCCATCCTCATGAACCTCCGTTTCCTGCTGCGCATGATGGCGCACATCAAACGCGAAATCCTCGCGTGGCAGCCGGACATGGTGCTGACCGTGGACTATCCCGGCATGAACTTGAGGTTGGCCCAATTCGCACACGACCACGGTTTCAAAACCGTTCACTACATTTGCCCGCAAGTCTGGGCCTGGCATCGCGGCCGCATCCCCAAAATCGCGCGCATGCTCGATCTGCTGCTCTGCATCCTGCCTTTCGAGCCCGCGCTTTTCCGCGAGACGCCGCTCCGCGCGGTCTATACCGGACACCCGCTGGTCGACCGCGCCGCCGAAACACGAGCCGAAACGCCGCCCCCATTGCCTTGGAAGGCCCCCCACCGTGTCGCGCTCCTCCCCGGCAGCCGGGCCAGCGAAATCACGCGCATCCTTCCGCGCCTGCTAGAGGCGGCCGCGCTGCTCGACCACCAACTCGGCGGCACGTGTTCCTTCGTCATCCCCGCCCCAACGCCCCGCATGCGCGCGCTTGGCGAGTCGATCGCCGCGTCCGCCTCCACTCGCCCGGCGCATCTCGCTTTCGTGGACGGCCAAGCCCGGCACGCGTTGCTTCAGGCGCAGGCGGCTGCCGTGGCGTCGGGAACCGCCACGCTCGAAGCCTGCCTCATGCGATGCCCAACGATTCTCGTATACGCCGCAAGCCCGCTCACCTACCGCATCGCCAAGTTCGTGATCAAAGGCGTCCGCCATCTGGGGCTTGCGAACATCATCGCCGACCGCGAGATCATGCCCGAGCTGATCCAGGACGCCTTTACGCCCGCGCGGCTGGCGGAGCAGCTCCATCGCTATCTCGCCGATCCATCGGCATACGCGAAGGCCGTCGCCGACCTCGACGCGACCAACGCCCTGCTCGGTCCGGGCAACGCCTCCGGCCGGGCGTCCGACGCCATCGCCGCGATTTTGAAACTGGCATAACTCGATTTACTCTTGCGAATTCTGCCAGCGGCGTGTTATTTTTGTAATTCTGACGAAAGGAACATGCTCAAAGACACACACATTGAACCCACTGTCGGCGTCGTCGAATCCGAAACCGTCAAACTGGACCTTCCGTCCGAGGGTTTCGTGCTTGAGAAAGGCGGCGTCCTCCCCGAAATATACGTCGCCTACGAGCGATGCGGCGCCATACGGGCCGACAACCGCAATGTTGTTTTCGTTTGCCATGCTTTGACAGGCGACGCGCATGTCGCCGGCGTCCGTCCCGGCGAAACGGAGCCGAGCGGATGGTGGGAAGGCATGATCGGCCCGGGCAAGGGCATCGACACCGATCACTATCAAGTGATTTGCGCCAACATCTTGAGCGGCTGCAAAGGGACCACCGGTCCTTCCTCCATTAATCCGGCGACGGGCAGACCATACGGTTCTGCGTTCCCCAAGATCACGGTCGGCGACATCGTAGAAGTCCACCGTCTCCTTTTGCGCCAACTCGGCATCCCGCGCCTAGCCGCCGTCATCGGCGGAAGCTTCGGCGGCATGCAGGTGCTCGAATGGATCATCCGCCATTCGAAAGAGATCGACAAGGCGCTGGTGATCGCCTCGGCCGCCAGCCTCAATTCGCAGGCGCTCGCCTTCGACATCGTCGGACGACACGCGATCGTGGCGGACCCCAATTGGAACTCCGGCGACTATTACGAGGGCAAGAACCTGCCGAACAAAGGACTCTCCAGCGCCCGCAAGCTCGCGCACATCACTTATCTCTCGCAGCAGCTCATGGACGCGAAGTTCGGACGCGAAAAGCGGCCGGAGTGGCTTTCCGCCGGCGACGAATTCCGCAATGCGTTGGAGCGCAACTTCGGGACGTTCTTCCAAGTGGAAAGCTATCTCCAATACCAAGGCGAAAAATTCATCCAGCGTTTCGACGCGAACTCCTACCTGCACATCACGCTCGCCATGGACGAATACGACATCGAGGAGCACTACCACTCGCTCGATGCCGCATTCGCCAACGTCTCGTCGCGCGTTCTGGTCGTCTCGCTCAGCGGCGACTGGCTGTTCATGCCGGAGCAGTCGGAAGAACTCGTCACCGCCCTGTTGCGCCAGAAGAAGCGAGTCTCCTACTGCCATCTCAACGCCGCCGCGGGGCACGACGCCTTCCTCACCCACATCTGCGACCTCAAGCGCGTGGTCAAGGCCTTCGTCCCCGCGTCGGACGCCGCCGATCCGACCTCCCGGCCACAAGACGACCAAACCGTCAAACAGTGGCAACTGCGGCACTACCAGAAAGTGATCGAACAGATCCCTTCCGGTGGACGCGTGCTCGACCTCGGGTGCGGCAACGGAACGCTGCTCAACCTTTTGAAACAGACGCGGGGCACCAGCGGAAACGGCGTGGAGATCGATGTCGAGCAAGTCATCAACGCCGTCGATTCCGGATGCGACATCCTGCTGGAGGACATCGATGACGGACTGGCGATGATCCCGGACAACAGTTTCGACGTGGCAGTCCTGAGCGAGACGTTGCAGACCATCAAGCGGCCGCGCGAACTGCTCCAGCAGATTCTGCGCGTCGCACGCGAGGCGGTTATTTCGTTTCCGAACTTCGCCTGCCTCGAAGTGCGGACTCGACTGTTGTTCAACGGACGCATGCCCAAGGGCAAGCAGATTCCGTTCGAGTGGTACAACACCCCCAACATCCATCTGTTCACGCTGAAAGACTTCCTGACGCTTTGCCGCGAAGACAACATTCGCGTCATCAACGTGGTCGGCCAAGGTCGCGGCTTGGCCGAACGGCTCCTGCTCGGACTCGGACTGACAAACTTGGGAGCATCCAGCGTGATCGTGCGCATCGCGAAAGGCCCGTCGAACGGGAAGGAAGGCTAACGCCATGGAAAAATGGCTTGAAGAAAATCTCGCCGCGCTGACGGACGCCCTCTCGCCTTGCAAAAGCTGTCCCATCGCCAACACCGAACGAGACGTCAACCTGCCCGGAACGGCCGCCGTCATTTCGCTCTTGGAGAGCCTGCTCGGCGTTCTTTATCCTGGATGCCACGGACAGGCGCCCGTCGCCCACGATACGTGCCAGAACCATCTCCATGCGGCGCTGCGGGACATCGCCGTCAAACTCAGCGACCAGAGCGCGCGCGCGTTCGAATACGCCTGTCGGAAAGCCAAGTGTATCGATTGTCGCGATTGTCGGGAGAAGGCGCGGCAAGCCGTCACATCGATGCTCGGCAGCCTGCCCGCCATTCGGGACATGCTTCAGGAAGACATCCAAGCCGCCTACGAAGGCGACCCCGCCGCCATGTCGACGATGGAAATCGTCATGAGCTATCCGGGCCTCTATGCCATCACCGTCCATCGGATCGCCCATGCGCTCTACGCGCAAGGCGTCCCCCTCATCCCTCGCGTCATGAGCGAACACGCGCACTCCAAGACCGGCATCGACATCCATCCCGGTGCCACCATCGGACCCGGGTTCTTCATCGATCACGGGACGGGCGTCGTGATCGGCGAGACTTGCCGTATCGGCAAACGGGTCAAACTTTATCAGGGTGTGACCCTCGGGGCACTGAGCTTTGCGAAAGATGCCAGCGGCATGTTGGTGAAAGGTACGAAGCGCCATCCCGACGTCGAAGACAATGTGGTGATCTACGCGGGAGCCACCATTCTTGGGGGCGAGACCGTGATCGGCCACGACTCGGTGATCGGCGGCAACGTCTGGCTCATCCACTCGGTGCCACCCAGCTCGAAAGTGTACAATCAGACGCCCAAACCGGTGATCCGGACCGGCCCACCCGTTTCCAACGACTACAGCATTTGAGGCCGTCGAATCAGGTTGGAGAGAGCCCCCTCGGCGTCTGGCTCAACACGTCGCAGCCGTTGTCCGTCACCAGAACAACGTCTTCGATCCGCACTCCCAAACGCCCCGGCAAATAGATGCCCGGCTCGACAGTTATAGTCATGCCCGGTTCGAGCACCGTCGTACAGTTTGGGGAAAAACTCGGCGACTCGTGGATTTCCAATCCCAACGAATGCCCGAGGCCGTGCCCGAAACAAGAACCGTACCCCGCGCTTTCGATGTGCCGCCGCGCCACGGCATCAATCTCGTCACATCGCCGCCCCGGACGGATCGCACGAATCGCCAACCGGTTGGCCTCCGAAACGATTTCATGAATCTTGCGGTAGAGTGGCGTGGGTGAACCGAAGCATACGCTGCGGGTCATGTCGGAACAATAGTGGTCGCATTTGACGCCGAGATCGAGTAACAGCGTCTGCCCAGCACGCAGAACGGTCCCATCGGGATGGTGATGGCATTCGGCTCCATTTCGTCCTACGCACGCGATGGTGTCAAAGGCCTCGCCCTGTCCCAGCAGATCGGCCTCGCGCCGCACCAGCGTACGGATAGCCCACTCGCTCATCCCGGGCACAATCTGCCGCACAACCACCGCATAGAGACGGTCGTTCGCCGCCACGGCCGCGCGGATTGCCCGCTGCTCCGCAGGCGACTTCACCGACCGCATGGTGGCCAACAAAGGGCCGACGTCCACCCACTCGACCTGCGGCAACGCATCCCGCCACCGATTGAAACGCGCAGCCTCCATCTGGCCCTCGTAGCCGACGCGCCGCCACGTCTTACCGAGCGCGGACAGCGTCCTTGCTTCGTCCGCCGGTCGCCACATCTTGCGGGAAGCCATGAAGTCCAAGGAACGCCGGGCCATTGCCAGATATCGGAAATCAGTGTAAAAGACAGGTGGACAACCGCCCTGCAACAGGACGGCCCCGTTGGAAGTCGACAGTCCCGTTAGATAGTACCGGTTGACGTCAGTCAACACCAACGCAGCATCCAAGCATTCACGCGCCAATCGCGCGCGCAACTGTTTTGCGCGGCGCGCAAACTCGGTGCCCGGCAGGTCGCGGGCCCAACCGCACGGCAACGTCATGGCACGGTGACCTTCAGGCGCAGGAACCGCTGCGGCGCATTGGTGACGGGAACGTCGTGAATCGTCGTGATCAGCTCCCACGCATTGCTGTCCGCACGCAACAGTTTGGAAACGTCCACGGTGGTCCATGCCTGATCCACAAGCGAGGTGCAGGCCTCGACCAAAAAGACCACATCGGTCGCGCTCTTATTCGCATGGTATGTCCAGAAGAGGTGGTTGTCCATGACGCCGCCGTAGGGCAACCCGTTGGTGTCTGCCGTGCGCGGATCCAGACCGTACGCGTATTCGAGGCCGTTGGCGATGCCGTCGCCGTCGAAGTCGTCCAACGCGCCCAAGTTCACGCCGGCCGAGATCGCTGCCGACGAGAAATTCGCCGCCAGCCAGCTCTCGTAGGGCGTCAGGTCGTCCTGCACGTCGCCCGTCACGTTCACGTCATCGATGCAGACTCCACGGCCCCATTTCGTGACACCCTTGAAACCGATGACATACGTCGGCGTCGCATTCGGCAGATCGATGTCCCGACTGGTCCACGTTGCGGCTTCGGCCGTGAAATTCGTCAGAAACACCCAGTCGTTCGTTCGCGAAGTTTTATAATACACCGCAAGCGAATCAAGGTCCCCGTCGTAGTCGGCCATGCAGTGCATGAAAGAGAGATGTGCATTGGTCGACGTTCCGAGGTTAATCGTCGGCGTAACCAGCCACGATGAATATGTGTTCTTACTGCCATAGAACAAACACGCATTGTTGCTTCCCTCATAGGCCGACGAGGGCACACCAACCGGGCTGCCGCAGCGGACCGTCCAATTCGAGAGCCCGCTCTCCACGACTGTCGTCCAGCCCAACGGGAACTCTCGGCTGTCTTCGAAACCCTCTGCGAACGGGACGCGCTTGGGGCCAAGAATCTGAAGCGAAAACCAGTCAGACGAATACTTGCCGTCGCTGCCCGTGACTTGGACGCAGAATGTTTGGGTTCCGCCCACTGTCGGTACCCCCCAGATCCTGCCCGTGCTCGAATCCAGACTGAGGCCCGACGGGAGCGAATTGGAGACGACCGACCATGTATAGTCCGTCTTGCCGCCGACCGCAGTAAGCGTCGTACTATACTCGACATCAACCATGCCATAGTTCAAAGGACTCGTCGTCGTGATGAGGGGTGCTTCCGACGTATCGGAAATTCGAATGTCGTCGACGCAGACGCCGTACCCGAACAACGCATTGCCCTCAAACGCCAAATAATATGTGGTTGACGGATTGGGCAAATCAACCGTCTCGTAAGTCCACGTGGATAGATTCGACGTATAGGAGGCAAACTGTACCCATTCCGCCGTTGAATTGGTTCGGTAATAGATTCGCAACTCGTCCTGTCCGCCATCCCACTCCTGCATGCAGAGCGCGAAGGAGAGTTGCACGTTCTTCGGCGACTGGCCACAGTTGATCCGAGGAGAAATGAGCCGGGTTTTCTGGTCGAACGATGCACCGTTGACCCAAGCGCCGGACCAGAAGAACGCATTGTACACCCCCTCCGCAGCCGCGCGTGGATGTCCGAGTTTCCCACCTTGATACGCGATCCAATTCACGGCATTCGTCACATACGATTGCGACCAACCCGTTGGCATTGCGCCGTCGTGCTCGAAGTCTTCACTGAATAGAGTCGCTCTCATCAATTCGACCACCAGCGTAAACGTATTCGTCACCACCGCGCCCCCTGCGTCAGTTACTGCCACGGCAAACGGGTAGGTGCCCGTATTGGTGGCCGTACCGCTGATCACGCCATCGGACGAAAATGCGTATCCATCGGGCAGCGACCCCGAAACCCTCGAATAGGCATAGGGCGTGACAGTGACACCACCGGTCGCCGTCAACGCCTGGTTGTAGAACGCATCTTTCGTGGCAATGAGAATACTGCCCGTGGCAAAGGCCAAAGACGCAGAAGGATTGAGAATCTCGACATCGTCCACACAGACACCGTACCCATATCCGGACGTTCCCTCAAAAGCAAAGTACGTCGTCGCAGTCAGATTGGACACATCGACCGTCTCCAAGGTCCACTCGGTGACCGCCGACGTGTAGGTCGCCGCCAATGTCCAATCGTCGGATAGAGCCCTTTTATAGTACACGCGCAACTGGTCTTGATCGCCAGCCCACGGCGCCATATAGTGCCAGAACCTTATGCGCCCGAACAACACGCCGGAACCAAAGTCGATCATCGGCGTAACAAGACGCGTGACGGGGCCCGAATTGGCGGCGAAACAGGCGTTGTATCCGCCGCCGTGCGCGGTGGATGGCTTTCCTTCCGGTGTCCCCGCCCGGAACGTCCAATACGTTGATCCCGACACCAACTCCTGCGACCAACCGTCAGGAATGACTCCGCTGTTTTCAAAGTTTTGCGTATAGGGCACCGTGAAGGCCGAATGAATGGTGAGGCTGAACGCGTTGGTGCAAGCCTTCAGATTGGCATCCGTCACCGCAATGCTAAAGTTGGTCACCGTCGCTTCCGTCGGAACACCGCTGATGATTCCTTCTGTACCCATGGAAAGTCCCGCGGGCAATCCGTTTGACACGACGGACCATGTGCAGGGCATTTTCCCGGAAGCGGCGCGAAGCGTATAACTGTAGGCCGTGCCCACGCGGCCATCGGGAAGCACGTCTCCGGTCAGTATTTCCGGAGGTTGCAGAACAAACATGAACGTCATCGTCGTGCCCGGGGCGCTAATTCCTTTTACTTTAATTTCCGACACCGTACCATCCCACCAACGTGCGCTTGGCGATGAGGTATCGTTGAACAAACCCGTGTAGACCGCAGCCGAGTTCCCCTGATAAAATAGATCATTGGCGTCGCCACCATTCACATAATTTTCGAAATGCCAGAGATTGTCGGCCTGCATCAACGTACATTCATAGTTCTGGTGAGACGAGTTATAGGCGTATCGTTGGTCGTCCCGATCCCCCAATTCATCGATATGCCAAATCGCGATGCCGGAACAAGGCAACGTGGCGTCCCGCCCGGCCTTTTGCCGCGTTTCGAACAGATAGTATTCGGTCGAAGTTCCGGGCTTCGCATACCGGTAGACCCGGTTGAACCCGTCAGCTCCGACTGTCGACACCAATTCGGCCTGAAATGACATCGTGTCGTCGACGTCGACGGTTTCTGTCCGCCCCGACGCGCGCTTCAGATAGGCGCATATTTGCGGCGGATTGTTCCCGTAGTTGCTTCCATACGCCATCAGGCAAAATCTGCCGGCCCCTCCCACCGAGTCGTAGTCATAGTCGTAAAGGTCCGGATAGCCACAGAGCATGTGTCCGTTTTCGTGGCAGAACGTGGCGATTTCCAGCGAGTCGCCGATATTTGAAATCTGATACTTGTAAAGGATCGGCCCCGAATCTGAAAGTGCCTGCTCGCCAACCGTGTAGAGCGACCACGAGTGCGGCCAGAGGCCGTACGCCCAAGTATCGCCGTTGCCACCAGCATAGAACACGTTGAACGCCACAACATAATTGCTGTTGTCCACTGTCAGACTGGCGAAAGAAGGCAGAATCTCGCTCTCGTAGTTAGGCAAGGCTTTCAGTACATCCAACGCGTCTTTGATCAGATAGTTGGCGTTCACGCCACTATCCTGCGACGTATCGTTGTAGTAGGACTTCGGATGAGGAACGCGAACATAGATTGTCACAACGTTCGTGTACGTCAACAGGTTGTTGGAGTTGTCAAGATAGTACTGTTTGACGGATCCGTTGTTGCCGAAATCCGTATAGTTGTCCCCGTTGCAGAAATCTTCGATCTTTTCCCGCGAGATCGTGGCCTCGTCGTCGCTGAAATCGATCAATAGGCACAAGCCGACCTTGACGCCCGTCGTCGTATGCGAGGGCGGCGACAGGGCGATCGGGCCGTCGGCCTGTAGCGCCTCATATGCGCGCCGCTCGCTTTTGATCGCCTCCCAACGCGTGCTGACCGCCATCTGCTCGTCCCACTTCTGATAGCGCTCCTTGACCTGCGCCCTCACGGAAGCTTGCGGAAGACGCACATGCGTCGCGAGTCCGAGCGAGGCCGGATCACCCGCGCCGACCATCAGGGTGGTAGGCTCGAGCGTCGACCCGTCTGCCGAGACGGCCGCATAGTAATAGGCGCGCCGCTCGGGCACATACGTGACGGTATATCCATTCGGGTCCTCGAACACGGCATAGAACTCATCGCCCCACCCGTTGAGTTTGACGGCCACTCCGTTCGGCTGTGTGAAATCAATCGTTCTGGCAAAAGGAGCAGCCTGCACGACGGCAACCATGCAGGCGCACACGCCCAAAAACACCGATCCTTTCATGATCGAACGTATCATAGCTACACCTTTTCCCATCCGGAAACCGTCCATCTTCCGCATTCCTGAATCCCGCCCGTTGAAACCGGAAGGCTCTGACGAGGAGGCCTCACCCTCGCTCCCCAGAGCCTTCCATGCCGTCAACTGCTTCGTTTGCGATTAGTTGCCCAGACGAATACGGAAGAATCCCTTGCTCGGATCAATGACCGTTCCATCTCCCGTCCCGATCTGGTTCGAAAGATCCTTCACTCCGTCCAAGGCAACCGTTCCTGACCCTACCCGAGTCCAGTTCGCATCAGACAGCGAAGCTTTGTACTCGACCACATATGGCACTTCCGTACTGCTGTCGACGCCGGTAATCGTTGCCAAAAGTTCCCGGTTCACCGAACTGGACTTGGAAACCGACACTTGCCAGTTCACCGTCGCCTCAAACGCACCGACATCGAAACTGGTCACGCCAAGCTTCAGCGCATCGGCACCGGAAAGGCCCAATACCAGCTTGTCCGAGTCCGAATAACCATCGCCGGCGGTCGAAACCGCATTCACATCCGTACCGAGGATAAGTTCGGTAAGATCGTCGCTGCCGTCTCCATCCTGATCGGACATGCCCATCGCGAGCGACACCGCCACCGAATTCTGAGGCAAGCCTGCCGCGATCCACAGATTTGTACCGGTCGTCACTTCCGTGTCGCCGTTCTTCCATGCGCCGGAGGGACCGATCATGGACAAGAAGTCGGCAGCTCCCGGATTCTGCTCGTACTCCCAAGCATCCGGGAACCAGTCTTGATCCGTGTCGGCGTCCTCAATGGTCAGGGATGCGAAGTCCGTGCCCATTGATATCTTGACTTCGACCGACCGCGCCGTATACGGCGTTGCCGACAGTCCATAGTTATTGTAATAACCCCACGACTCCCACGCGTCGCGAACGCCATTTCCGTTCTGATCGATGAAGGCCATCACGTAGTAGTTGCCAGCCGAAGCGCTCGGCGTCAGCCCGCGCAGCACCGCATTCGTACTGACGGAGGCCGTCGCGTTGGTCAGGACAGCAACCTCCTTTTCAGAAAGCGTATACTGTGCCACCGGTTCGCCCGAGAAACCGGCCGTATCGTACACTTGCACCTTCACATGGTTAAGGAGGTTGGTCACGGGACCATAATACTTTACGCCCGCGCGCAGTTCGCCGTAACCGGAAGACGACGGCGACGCATTGACATCAAGCCGGAAGACGTTCCACGACGACCAAGTGATCGGCGACGCCGTCAGCGTGTACTTCGCGTTCAGCGCGATAACGCGCCAGAAATAGAGTGAATTCGAGGATAGCCTCTGCCCGTTCTGGACCAAATCGCCGGCCGAAATCGGCGCCGTCCACGAGTAATACCCCGTCGACACATCGCGCAGCGGATTCTGCAAGGTGCCGGAGGAATAAACCACCGGACCGACGTCCGATCCCTTGCGGATTTCGATCGCGAACGCCGTATAAGCAACATTCGCCGTCGTCGGGACGGACCACTTGAAGGTCGGGCGCACCGTATACACATATGCACCCTTGACCGGCGAAATGCACTGTGCTTGCGCACGGGCCGAATCGAACAAATTCGTGAACGTCGCGATGCGCACGTTGTTGGACAACACGGACGCAGTACCCAAAAACACGTCGTACACGATCGAACTGCGGCTTAGGGCGGTGGGAATACCCGGCAAACCCCAATCAAAGCCGTCTGCGCCCTGACCATACCAATCGCCTTCGGTGATATAGGTCCGAGGCGACTGCAAGACCTTGTCGAGAACGATCCTCTGGTAAGAGGGAGAGGTCAGTCCATCGACCACCGTTCTACGAACACGGATACGGTTTTCCAGTGCTCCAGACGTGGTGGAGGAACTGCCGGACGAACCACTCGACGTTCCAGACCCCGTCGCGCTGCCGGACAGGAAGACATCTTCGCTACGAACGCCGCTTATGTTCATACGGAGAGACCCCAAGGTGTAGTCCGTCAACTGAATTTTCGCTTTGTTGGCATCCCAGTTGACGTCCACCCCGAACGGTGCCGCCACGCCGCAGGGCTCACCCGGAGTCCACGTGCTGCTGCTGTCCAAGTCCACGAAGGCAAAGACATAATTCGTGCCCTCCCGCACGTACCCCGAGTCGGCCGTGCCCAGATACACCGTCCTGGGCCATGCGCTGATCGCATGCACCGAGTAGGTCATCTGAACATACGACGTTTCGATCTCGATATAATCTTCGCGATTCGTCGCCGTCGCATCGTCCATCAGCCGCATGTGCTCGAAGTACGAAAGATCCAGCGTCATGGCACCGGTCGTATAGTCGATCGTCCCGATAGGATCCCACAGGCCGGAAATCAACGTCGAATAGATGATGCCGTTGTTGTCGAAGCCGGTGTCCCCGGTGTTGCCCGTCCACGAATCAGTGAATGTAATATTCAACGTTCCGGGCTGAATCGAACCTGGGCTCAGGTGAGTGGACAACGTCTTGCTCTCCCAATATCCCAACGCTTGCGTCTTGGACGAGACCGTCGTCGAGTCGTTCGGAACGCTGAACGTCGCGTCGGGCGTCCCATTCATCGACGGATCGCTATAGAACTCCAGCATCAGCGTACCGCCGCTCAGCAACCCGGAATAACTGAGTGTCGTAACGATTATCGGAACCGGGAACTCGTACTCCATGAGCCCCAACGCCGATGTCGTCATGATCGTGTCGGGCCGCGTCCCGTTCGAGTTGTAGAGGCGGAAGCGGCTCTCCGCCCAGTTCGACCAACCGTCCCCGTCAGCATCGCCCTTCGGGTCGTACACATACGGGCTGACGCAAGACGAATCGTACTGATTCTCCCATTGATCTTCGACAAAGTCGTGATCGGAGAACATCGCACCCAACGTCAAACTGCCCTGCTTCAAATAGTAATCCGAAACCGGTTGCTCGGCCCTGGTCCTGAAAAGCTTCGGATTCAAGTAGCAGAACTTGTAGACCTCTGAAATCTGGTACTCGGCCAAGTTCGAGAGGCCGTCCAAATCCGGATCGCCCATGGCACCGTCGTCTCCCTCGTCGCTAGCCGAATTGAGATCGTAGATGGTCTCCCACCAATCCGGCATGCCGTCGCCGTCGGAGTCGGCCGTCTGTTTCACACCGGTCGCGCCGGTCTTATCGGTCGTGGTCGCGCCATTCGCAAGGTCGCGCTGATAGCGCTCGCCGTAAGTCATGCCGTTGCCGCCGGGACAGAGGGCGTCCCATTCCGCACCCGTCATCGTACCGGAAATATAAAGCTCCCACCAATCCGGCATGCCGTCGCCGTCGGAATCGGCGCCGGTTTCAACCCACACGCCGCTCGCGCCCTGCGAGTCCCACATCTGATCGACCTGCTTCGCATAGGCACCGCCCAAAGGCAACAGATCGCTGAAAATTTCCCACCCGGCCTCGGCCGGATCGACGGAGGTGACGTACGACACGCCGTACGGGTTCCCGCTGTTCGGGAAGGCGTACGAACCGTAGGTCGCGCCCGCCGACGTATGCGTCCAATAAACCGAATCGGCGACCGAATTGGTCATCAGCACCGTGACGGTGTTGTTGCCGCTGTTCAATGTCGCGCCGCCGAAGAGCGGGAGATGTTCAACGCCGTTTTCGATCCACGGCACATAGTTGTAGTCGTCGTAAACCGTGCTTTTGACCGGAATGCCATCCCACAAGCCGACCTCGGACTCGGAGGCGCTCGGACGATTTGCCGTGACCGCATCCGACTCAAAGCCACGCGGGGCCTTGGCGACACTGGTGTCCTCCTCCGCACTGAACAGGTTGTCGAACGTGTAGTGGTAGAGCAATTCGGGCGAGAGCTGCAACGGGTTGGTCCACACGCGCGAATACCCCTTGGCCTCTTTGGCGCGCACGTCGTAACGGTTGCTCAACAGGTCGCTCCTTTGGAAGCGTTTCTTATAATTCGAGCTGATCTCGCTGTTGCTGCGCGCACCGTCCCAAATCCGAACTTCGTCGATGTACCCCTTGTAGAAGTCGGAGTAGAGCGGCCACTCGGCACGGTACAACGAGACGTCGGGTGCCGAGTAAGCCGCGCCAAGCACGATCATGCCGGAAATAAACGAGTAGCTCTCCGTCGCCGAAGCGGTCGGATCGGAGAGGACCGTCACGACACCGTTTGCAGGAATCAACGTGGTCGACACCGCATTGCGCACTTCGCCGTTCACGAAAAGCGTGAACACGCCTGCGGCACCATCCATGCGTGCGGCAATGTGTATCCACTCGTTGGAAGTCACTTGGCTGCCGTACGCGTAGACTGTAGCCGTGTGCTCGTTGTGCGAGGCAGCACCAGCGTTGTCAAACATGGCATACACGCGCCCGTCGGCCGCAATGCCGATCTGGAAATTATGGCGGGCCTCTCCTTGATCACTCAGGTCGCTAAATGGATACGAGAGCACACGCTCGATCAAAACTTGGGCCGTGTTGGTCGTCTCTGGCCGCGCCCACAGCTCAACCGTGAAACTGCGCAGCGTCCACTCGCCATACGAGAACCCTTGATAGGTGCTCGCTGCCGAGTTTGTGCTGCTACCGCCGAACCACATCGCTTGGCGGCGCACGGGATCGTCCTGATCCTGCGGGTCCGAGAGAACATTGCGCGAGGCGATCAACTCGGACTTATCGGACAAACCATCGTTGTCGGTGTCGTAGCCCTCGTTCATCTCGAACGAATACATGCTGTAACCTGAAGGCAACACCGCCGTGCCGGGCCAGAAGAACATACGGGTTGAACCGCCGATGCCCATATGGAAGTAGAAGCGCGCCGTCACACTGTTGCCGTTCCAATAGTCGGTCAACCAAGCCGGTGTCGGATCCGTATTATAGCACTGCGGCGCAGCCGAATTGGCCTGCAGCTTCTCCTCCATGTTCCTCAGGCCGTCGGCGTCCGGATCGGCCCACGGCAACCCGGTCTTCCACGGGAACCGAATGAAATCCATGGCGTTCGTTTCGAGCTGCGTGATGTCATTCTGCATATAATTGATCGTAACCGCGCCATTCCGCAAATACGCGTATCGGATACGGTCACCCAAATCATAGACGGGATCGCCCAAGATCGGATTCAGACCATGGTACATTTCATAGTAGTCGTCCATGCCGTCGAAGTCCGAATCTTCGTTTCGAGGATCGGTCGACACATACTGCTTGTTCGGACCGAGGCGCAACAAAACCCACAAACTCGGATTCGTATTGCCCCACGGATATTTGGAAAGGTCCCAGTCGTTCGTGACCGGCGTGAACATGTCCGAGGCCGCATAGGTAGAATCCATGGGCACGCCCTTCACGCCGAACCGGTTCGCGGCGGCGGAGTCCTTGACCAGATCGTAGCGGAAACTGCGCACGGCCTGGACCCAATACTCCTGATAGTTCAACAGGCCGTCGGAGTCCCAGTCCTGGTCGTAGTCCGAGAACGTGCCGTCCATGCCGTTCGAGACCACCATGCCGGAATAGGTCGTCGTCGAGTCGGAAGGCTGCGTGCCACTGAAGTCGACTTCCCACGCATCGGGCAGCGCATCGAGATCGGTGTCGATGGCGTTTGGATTCAATCCGCCGCCCTGAATGCACGTGGAACCGTTGTCCGTCGGTGCCCCGTAAATAAAGGCCTTCTCCGCCAAATCGTTCAGCCCGTCGCCATCCGTATCCGACACCCACGGGTTGGACGGCCAGAACTTGTTCAGCCACAGCGCATCGACCGACGGGCGCGTGATCGACACAACGCCCACGAAATTGGAGTTGCCATACTGCGCGCTGTTCGCGTAACACGCCGAGGAATCGGTGCCCGCAAACTCACGGCGGTTCGTGAGATTGTCCTTCAGATCGCCTACGGGATGATCGACGTCGCCGTCGTACGGATCCCACGGCGAGATCGTCATCGTGCGGTTGACCGCAACGGACAGATCCTTGGTCGGATCGATCGACACATAGAGTTCCCACCCGTCGGGCATGCCGTCGTTCTTTGTCTTCGTGTAATCGGAGTCGGGCGTCATCGGATCCGTCGTATAGGTCTTCCAGAACGTTGTATCCGCGCCGGTGCCACTGTTCCTGGTGAGTCCATTGATCTCATTCTCCGCCAAGAACTTCATCACCAAATACTCGTCGAACGCCGTGTACGCTTTGGTGTGCGCCGCAGTCGCAATCCACGCCGGGAAGCGGTCGGGATGCGGATCGAAGTTGATCGAACCCGTCCACGCCGTGCGGGGATCGAACCCGAATTCGCGCATGACCTGATAGTGCAACACCAATGCGTTGGTGGTCACAAACGAAACCACTTTGGCTGTTGACGGCAGGGCGACCTTCATGCCCACCGCCAAGGCGGCGTTCGAATCACCGTAATGATAGGAGTACGTGATGTTGCCATTGGCGTTCGTAGGACCCCAGAACGTCGCGTCGGCCAACGTCTGGTTCGGATACAGCGTCAAGTTGGTCACCACCAGATAGGCGTTCGTCACATTGACTGGCGACTCGATCAGCGCGTACTGGCGCGGAACGGAGGCATAAGCCATATAGTCTCCGTCCGAATTGTTCTCCGTCCCCAACTTTCCGTCGGAAGGATCGCACGGGTTCAAGCCGCGCAACACTTCCCATCCATCGCAGATACCGTCACCGTCCGTATCCCATTGGGTCGGATCGGTGCCCAACACCATTTCTTCTTCATCGGAAAGGCCATCGCTATCGAAATCGCGGCCGGTGGGAGCCGTCGATATCGGATCGAAGTCGAGGTACACCTTTTTTGAATCAAACGTGACACCGACCGAAGCATCGAACGGGTTATACGCCGCCCCCGTCTTCCCATCAATTTTCGCCCGTCTCCAGAAGTAATACTCCCACCCGTCTGTGAGTCCGTCGCCGTCCGTGTCGTCTTTTGTCGGATCGGTCATCGGCTCGTCCTCTCGAACTTTCTGTTCAGTGACGACCTGTCCGTTGATCGTATAGTAGAGTTCCGATTCTTCCTCGCGGCTGGGGCCAACACCGCCGGTGTCCTGGCCACGCAATTCCTTGTACGCGGTAAACGCGTTTCCGCCCGACGCGCTGCTGACCGGACGGTAGTCATAGAGCCCGTCTCTCAGTCCGACGGGTATGTAATCCTCATCGTCGTTGTAGTTCCGATAATTGGTCAATCCGGCGGTCGTCGTGTCGCTGCCGGTGGTCGTCGTGCCCCCCGCCGTTTCGATCTTGAACGCCACGTAATCGGGGATACCGTCGGCATTGATATCGCCCATGTTGTCGCTCGTCAAGAACTCTTTGCTGAAGATCGCACGAACGGAAACACTGGCGGGCGTCACATTGTTCGTGTCGGCCGTTGGCAGCATCAGATAGGTCATCACCGAATTCGTTCCAATCTGACAGGATTGATACGGATCCAAGGCTGTCGAGTCTTCGATGGCGTCGCTCACCCACGTGAAGAAGAAACTGTCATGACCATCATTAAATTTGCAGGGATTCGCGTAAATGGTCGCCGACGTGTCGCCCCACTCAAACTTAAAGTCGTACGAATACCCCACCACCGTGACAGGCGTACGAGCCTTGGGTGCCGAGAGCGTGCCGTAACCGAGCCCGGACGCGGCATAATAACTACCGCCCGGCCCGACCGGCGTGGCCAAGACTTCTTTCGTAGGCTGAACCAGCACCTTGAACTTGATCGTCGTTTTTCCGCCGTCCTTATCAGTGGCCGTCACGGTCACCGTCCGCGATCCCGTCACAGAATAGGTGTTGGTGATGGTGCCCGAGGCACCATATCCGACGCCCGAATAGCCGTCGCCGAACTCCCACGCGATCGTCAGAGGAGACATGTCATCAACGGATGTCTTCCGCAAATCGGAGTCGACATCCTCGATCAACCACGTGAAGACCTTGGGTGTTCCCTGCGAAATCGTGTAAAGGTAGCTGTCCGTGGTCAAATCGGAGGCCTCTGGCGTCAGAATTTGCGGCGCCACGTTGTAAATCCTAATATAGCCGGGCGTTGCCTCTGTAAAATAGGCAACGGCCGCCGCGTTTCCGACAACTGTCGGAACAATCTGGAGCATGTTGTCGCGGCTCTTGGCGGTACCGTCCTTGACTCGGTAATAGACCCGCTTGATTTTTTCTCCGACCGTGAACACGATCTGCGTCGCATCGAGTTCGATTACACCGTTGACGGCATTCGTGACGGGACTGACCGCCAAGTTGACAGTCACCGAATTGGTGAAGGCCTCGGAGAGATTCACGGTCACATAGGATTCCGGATCCGTTTCCAACTGGTCCACCACGGTGTCGCGGTTCGGCAGCACATAGACCGTCGGGTCCGGCGGCGGCGGCACGACCGTGATCGGAAACTCGATGATCGGCGAGAGCCCCCCATCCTTGTCCTCCGCCTGAACGCGGACCGTCTTAGTGCCCAAGGATCCGTACGTATGCGAGGTCGATCCGTTGAGGCCCGTGTTGGCTACATCCACCTTCGTCGCGCCATCTTCAAACCACCAGTGCAGTTTCATCGTGCTCGCGTCGCGGCTCACATCGGCGATCTCATAGCGGAACGCGAACGGCCGTCCAAAAGGCACATTGGTGTATGCCGGCAAAGGAGTCAGAGACGTGCTCCGCGCAGGCGGCGTAACGATCACGGGCGGATTGTTCGTCACGTAGACGGCCGTCGGCAAGATTTGCGTGAAATACGACTTTGCCGGCTCGTTGGTAACGGTCGGCGTGATCAGAATGCCATTGGACTCGCTGTCGGGCGTACCATCCGGCAGGCTGAACTTGATAGGATTGACGGTCGAATTAGTCGTGGGGGGAATCGAAACCACTTGCGTGGCAAACACCAAGTTGCTCTGCGCACCCCCCAACAGGGTCGCCGTCAACAATACATCGACAGGCCCTGCGGTATAAATTTCGGAAAGGCGGACATTCAAACTTCCCGTGTTAATCGTGTCCGTTTCGCCGTACTCCAACGCCCCCGCTGACAGCGTCACACTCGGCTGCGGGGTGGGATCCTCTACGGTGACGATAGAGAGGACCGTCGACGATGCGTCACCATCTTTGTCTTTGACCGTGACCTTCGTCGACCACGAACCATTCTTGGTATACGTGTGGTAAATGCTTCCGCTTGCGGAAGCGCCCGTGAGGTTGGTAGACGCCCCGTCGCCGAACGACCACGTCACCGTCAAACCGGCATTCCGGTCGCTGTCGACATCGTCCGCGTTCCATTTGAGCTCGACCGGCACACCGCGTTCAGCGACTATGCCGACATTTTCATTGGTACTGATCGTCGGCGCCACGTTCTTGATGTAAGCCGTCGCCGACTTGATACGCGTAAAGTACGCGAACGCGGGATTATTGGTCACCGTGGGCGTGAGCGTAATGCCGACTCCCGCGCTGGTTGCCGTGCCGTCGGGGACATTGAAACCGCTCGCCGTGGACTCCGTTTCTCCCTTCTCGATCCTGACCACGCACGGCGTCGCATTGAAGGTGAGGTTGCTCTGTCCACTCGGGGTGGCGTCGAGCTGCACATACACATCGTTGGTGAATGCTTCGGAGAGCACGACCTTGAAGAGGCCCGTATTATAGGCTTTCGTTTCTGAAAGCGTAACTTTGTCGGAGAACGTCCCTACACTGTCGTCGGCCACTTGGACACGCACCGTCGGGGCCGGCGGCGTGGTGACCGTGATGGTTGCCTTTTTGTACGCATAGTTGGTTACACTTGAACCATACGTGCTGTTGATGAACTTATTGTACTCTTGCGACCGCATCACATAGAGATCCGCCGCACCGACGGCCAAGCCATAGATTCCAAATTCCTTCTGCTTCGTAAGCGCCGCCAACTGGAGCGTCTTGCTGATCGTTCCCAAGCCCTTCTCCAACTCGAACACACCGTTGGTCAGCGTAAACAACTGCACCGCGATCTGGTTGGTCAACGTATCGGTGGTGTCCACAGACATCGTGGTGCTCTCATTGCCGGCCACCGACGCGCTCGACGGGTCGAACGACAACGTCAAGATTCGGATGTTTTGTCCGCTGAAATCAAGCGTCGACTCCGAACCCATGGTGGTCTCGGCATGGTGAAAGTCCAGATCCGCCTGCCACACCGCGTTGCTCCCCGTGGCGACGTTGATGAACTTCCAGTTGTCCAACCAAATATCGAAGGGTTGCCCCGAGCTGCTTCCATAGACCCGCAAGGGGGCGGCCATGTCGCCGGGCATCACCGTGTACTGGAATTTCACGTCTGTCTTCCAATCGCCGCTGCTGGAATCGACGAACGCATTGATGCCGTTGAAAACGGCGGTTCCCAGTTCGCCGTTCACCCTCATCGTCAGAGTGGGATACTGCAATTGGACCAAACCGGTGGAGTTCGTCAAAACGAACTGACCCCACAGCCGAAACACAACGTCAATTTTCGAACCGGCCGCCGTAAACTCCCCCGAGCCTTTTTGCGGCGAATAGAGATTGATGACATCGCCAGCCTTTGCCTCGGCACCGGACCACATCATTCCGCCGACCAAAAGCGGAAGAAAGAGTTTTTTCGTCATGCTCTTCATGGTTTTCATGTTCATTCGTGTTCTCCGAATTCTGAATCAAATCCTGTTTTGCGCGTGTCTTCCGCCGTAAAACCGGACCGCCGGTCCGTTATTTCTCGTCGATGGCTTTCGCCCGTCCTTCTTTGACCGCCTGAACGGCGCGAGCCTCCTGCTCCATGCCCGCGCGCACATTCGCGCGCGCCGCTTCCCACGCCTGACGATCAGCAATGCGGGCGGCCTCCACTTTTTGCTTCAAATTCAGCCACTCCGCATCCTTTTCCAACGCCTGTTCCAACACAGTCGCATCCGCTCCAGCCGGGAGGGCAGCCTTGACCTTCTCCCGATAGGCGTTCATGTCTCCGACCGCCTGTCGAACGGCCGAAGCATGGACCATTTCATTCGAATAACTCTGCTTCAGCAACCTGCGATATGCCGGATCGTGCGCACGATTCGTGTAGACATTCTCCACGACGGGCGCAGCCGGAGGCGGGACCTTCGTTTCCTTCTTGCATCCCGACACCCCGACCACCGCAAAAAGAATTGACACGGCAAAGGCACGCTTTGCCAGGGAAGTCGCAGAACACGAACCAGTTGTCCATTTCCAACCAAAAGCGACCATCATTCCACACTCTTTCCAGACCCTGCCACGCCGTCCCATCCCAACCACAATCTGACATGGGCATACAACGCGGTGATTTTTCAATCTTATCACGAGGAAAACTGTGCGGGCAAGGCGTTTTTGAAAAATCGTAATCCTGCTCGCAATCATAATCTTGATTGAGGTGCGCGCGCGCTATGACACGGTCGCCATGAACGCGCTGTTTGACCAATCGTGTTCATGAGGAACGGGCCGAATATGAGACCGGCAACCGGCGGTTAGCGGATTACGATTACGATAAGGATAAAGAAGGGTGTCCACCAACAGAACGGCCATGCGCCCCACACGCCCGGGTGCGATTCAACTTTGTTGAATGCGCCCCCGAAGGAGGAGTTGGAATTTAGGATTTAGGAGTTGCAATACCCTGCGGGACAAGATGATAGGCCTCCGCTGAAGATTTTTTCATCGTGTC
>Ga0172375_10002793_pt1 | contig 26989 bp, 19 predicted proteins | sample LakKiv1m_FD_114537 | JGI IMG/M metagenome (GOLD analysis project Ga0172375, IMG submission 114537) | Freshwater microbial communities from Kabuno Bay, South-Kivu, Congo - kab_092012_11.1m | ecosystem: Environmental > Aquatic > Freshwater > Lake | place: Democratic Republic of the Congo...
CACTATCCTGGAATATTTTAAGGTTCGCAAGACTATCCAGCATGGAAACCACAGGATCGTCCTCCACAAACCCCTTTTTCGTCAGTGTATCCTGACGGATCGTATCCTGGGCAATAAGAAAAACAGGAAAAATTAGCAGAAAGAATATTATAAGAGCTGGTCTTTTCAATACCATGAAGTAACAGTTTATAAATTAATCATTTATCAGAATCAACAAAAATAAAAGTTATTCATGAAGTTTTAATCTTTGATACTCTATTTGATTAACAAAAAGATGTTAATAACACAACTTTCAGGATTATTCACTAACGTATGAAATTCAAAAAAATTTCCTCAACATAATCAGCTATGAGCATTTCATTACTTAGATTTACTACTTTTGTTTTAATATATCCTGTACACCATGAAGAAAAAGTACTTTCTCATTTTGTTCCTTTTATCAATAGCGAATATTTCATTTGCCCAAATCCCGGAGGAAACTGAACCAGAAAAATTAACCCATTGGCTGACACCGGGCGAAATGTTACGCCTAAACGAAATTGGCCGCGATTTTATTGAAACCCCGCCACCGGTGGCTCCGGTACGAAACGTAGCTGAATTTGATAAAATACAGGCAGCGCTGATAAGATATCCATTCGGTATTCCTATGTCAGCTATAAAAGAAATAGCAAAAAATATCACAGTGACTACTATTGTATCAAGCAATACCCAAAAAAATACAGTCATCCAACAATATGTAGCAAATGGAGTCGATACCAGTCATTGCGACTTTCTGATTGCACCAACAAACACTTATTGGACAAGGGATTATGGTCCATGGTTTGAGTCGGATACCAATAACCAGATCGGTATTGTTGATTTCCCCTATAACAGACCCAGACCAAATGATGATGAAATACCAAAAAAAGTTGCAGATATGCTGGGCATTCCTTGGTTCGGGATGAATCTTGTTGCAACCGGTGGAAATTATATGACTGATGGAATGGGAATATCTGCATCAACAACTCTCATTTATAACGAAAACCCGTCGCTTAGCCACGAACAGGTTGCCCAGAAAGCTCATGACTACCTTGGGATAGATACCTACTATTTAAGGCAAGATTTGAATCCACCGGAATACATTCAACACATTGACTGCTGGGGTAAGTTTTTAGCGCCTGACAAAATTTTATTAAAAAAGGTTAACCCAACTCACCCGAATTATACTTTGATTGAAAATGAAGCAACCTTTTGGGCCGGGCAGATTTGTTCATATGGCTACCCGTTTAGAGTATTCCGGGTTAGAACTCCCAGCGACCAACCCTATACAAATTCAGTAATTTTGAATAATAAAGTTCTACTACCTTTTATGAATTCCAGTTGGGATGACAGTGCAAAAGTAGTCTATCAGAATGCCATGCCAGGATATGAAATTCATGGATTCACAGCTTTGGCAGGCGAACCTTGGGTTTCGACAGATGCTATTCATTGCCGGGTGATGGGGATCGCCGATGTTGGCTTATTGTATATTCGCCATATACCGTTATCAGGCAATCAACCTTGTGAGAGTGATTACACAATTAATGCTGAAATCATTGCCTGCAGCAATCAACCCGTTAAAAACGACTCTGTATTAATTTTTTATAGTGTAAACAATGGTCCTTATCTGCCTGTAATCATGTTGAATACATCTGCAAACCATTATTCAGGAGTAATACCAAAACAAACTGCCGGAGACACGATACGATATTATCTTTTTGCTGCCGATGAATCAAACAGAAGGGCCTATGCACCATTTATCGGTTCAGCAGATCCCTTTATGTTTACAACTGTTTACACAAACATTTGCGCAATTCCCGATACATTATGGTTTCTGACCACTGATGATGCTTTTAACGGAAAGATCACCCAACTTCATAACTTTACAGCAGGAGGTATTAACCTTGAATTTGTTCAGCAAGTAGGTGAGATCTGGCCCTGGTGGGTGGATTCAATGTCTGTAAGTTCATTACCATATTTTATGAACCCTGAAGATTCAGTAGCTGTTAAGGTAAAAGTACCAATCACGAGCATTCTTGACGGATCAATCCAGTACTTTATTGATACATTGGATATTTTTTCCGGCGTTGGGGCCTTGCATGTTATCCTTATGATAAATCAAGATTTGCTGATCTCTGTGCAGGAAAAAGTTCAAACAGCACATCTTGGAATCAATTACCCGAATCCATTTACGAACCAGACCAATATACCTGTCACTATTAATAGACAGGATGAGATTTCTTTAGAGGTCTTTGATATTCGCGGATTGAAAATAAAAACGCTTGCTTCACACAGTTATCAACCCGGAGCGCACATCTTTAATTGGGATTGTACCGATGCTGACGGAAACAGGGTAGTATCCGGAGTTTATTTTTACCGGCTGACAACCGATAAAAAGGTTCAAACTAAGAAAATGGTTCTTATTAGGTGATACGCTTTTCGGGCCGCATCTGAGGGAAAAATATAACATCCTGGATAGAAACGGAATTGGTCATGATCATTGTAAGGCGGTCAATACCAATTCCCAGTCCTGCGGTTGGTGGCATTCCAAACTCAAGAGCTCGCAGGAAATCTTCATCAAGAATCATCGACTCATCATCCCCGCGTTTTCCAAGCTCAAGTTGGGCTTCAAACCGCTCTCTTTGATCGATGGGATCATTAAGTTCAGAGAACGCATTACAAAGCTCTTTCCCGTTGCAGATTGCCTCGAATCGTTCAACCAGTCCAACTTTATTCCGGTGTTTTTTTGCTAATGGGGACATTTCAATCGGATAATCAGTAATTAAAGTAGGCTGAATCAAATTGGGTTCACATTTTTCCCCAAATATCTGATCAATTATTTTGCCTTTAGCCATAGTTTTATCAAGAGGGACTCCCAATTGTCTTGCCACTGTAACTAGTTCCTCTTCCGATTTTCCTTCGATTTCAATTCCTGTAAAATGACTGATGGCCTCATACATGGTAAACCGTTTCCAGGGTCTTTTAAAATCAATCATATTCTCGCCCACCTGAACCATGGTCGTGCCGTAAAGGTCAGCGGCAATTTTTTCAACCATTTCCTCTACCAGATCCATCATCCATTCATAATCCTTGAACGCAACATAAAGCTCCATCTGGGTAAATTCCGGATTATGAAAACGGTCCATTCCCTCATTTCTGAAATCCTTCGAAAATTCATAAACACCATCGTATCCTCCAACAATAAGCCGTTTAAGATAAAGTTCATTTGCAATCCGAAGATATAGGGTTGAATCCAATGCATTATGATAAGTTTTAAAAGGCCGTGCAGTCGCTCCACCATATAATGGCTGAAGAACCGGAGTTTCAACTTCGATATATCCTTTTGTATTCAGATAGCTTCGCATAGAGTCGATAAGTAATGTTCTTTTTGCAAATACCTCTCTGATTTGAGGATTTACAATAAGATCAAGATACCTCTGTCGGTAACGGAGTTCGGGATCTGTGAAAGCATCAAAAACTGCCGTCTCCGTTTCTTTCACAATCGGTAATGGTCGTAATGATTTGCAAAGCAATTTAAATGATTTCACATGAATAGTAATCTCTCCCATATGAGTGATAAAAACAAAACCACTAACACCAATAATATCGCCTATGTCCAGTAACTTTTTGAAAACAGTGTTATACAATGTCTTGTCTTCGCCGGGAGAGATATCATCCCTTTTTATATAAAGTTGAATCCTTCCTGTCATATCCTGTATTTCAACAAATGATGCAGCTCCCATAATACGCCTGGACATAATACGTCCGGCAATTGTTACATCCTTGAAGTTTTCCTGTTTTTCCTGGATAAACTTTTTTATTTCTGCGGCAGTTATATTCACCGAGAACATTTCCGGAGGAAAAGGATTGATGCCAAGTTTGATCAATTCTGATAATGAATTTCTGCGAATTAATTCATGTTCACTTAATCCAATAGTCATAAAATAAAATTTCGGTAAAGATAAAGAATTACGATAAAACAGTGTGTAACACCTGATGTGAATGGATCTCCCTGAACCCTTGCAGATGATATTGAAAATAGGCAATGATAGTTGTCAACAACCGGGCTCGGATGGAAGGGCTAATTTTCAGGATCGACACCATTTCCAAGGGTGTAGAGATAATAGTATTAAGTGTGGAACTATTTTCGGAATCGAGATATAAATTATGTTCCGGGATGTTTGATTGAAATTGACCCTCTTTGATGTTGAATATTTGCCGGGTATTCGAATAGTTTCTTTGAGGCATGATACCCAGGAAGTGGGTCAGATGAATGGAAAAAACAAGATGAAAACAATTGATATTTCCATCAACAAGATCGAGCTGAATACAGGAATTCCATAAAAAATTAAAAAGTGCAATGTTTGTTTCCTCTTCACGAATTGAGTTATATAGAAGTTCATTAATAAAAAGAGCTATTGAACTTTTTTTAATGTCAAAGGGCAAAGACTTGAAAGGATAAGCGATGTGGACCTCTTTAATTGACTGAAGGGAAGTTTTTTCTTTATAATAAATAACCAGATTGAGTAAGGTGAGAGGTTGAAAGAGACCTGGTTTAATTTTTGATTTTTTTGTTCGTATACCTCTGATTAAAAACGATTTGAGACCAAATAAATCGGTATATATTTTTACTATTACACTGGTTTCAGAATATTTGACCGAATGAAGAACAATGCCTTTGACCTTATGAAGCATCAATTAATGATGAGGATTTTTGTGACGATCTTCTCGGAACCGTTTTCAGTTGCGGCAAATACAAGATAAACTCCTGTACGGGCACGTTTACCATTTAGATTATTACCATCCCATACCGCTTGTCCACCTTCGGCTTTAGCGGTATATACCAGAGTCCCGCTTATATCTGTGATCTTTACCTGTGCGTTGTTTACTAATCCTTTGATAGCAATATATCCATCGTACCCTTCACGTACCGGATTGGGATAGGCATAAACATCGCCGAAAGTTTCTCCCCCTTCTGTTGCGGTACTTTTAAATGAAATAACTCCTTTGTCGGTCCCGAAATAGACCTCGCCTGTAATATTGTTGATGGCAATTGATGTGAGCCGGTTCGACAGAAGCGGACTATTTTCTTCTGTAAAATGATAAATTTGTTTTGTACCATCCTCTGAGAATAAAAAAACTCCACCGCGGTCGGTTCCTATCCATTTGCGATTAGCGCCATCAACAGCGATAGAAGTTACAGTTTCGTTTTCCAGAAGATACTGTACATAGCCGTCTTGTTCAACTAAAATTCGCTGGGCATCAAAATTCTGACCGGTAAAAATATTCTCAGGTGAATAAAATACAGCAACTCCTTTTTCTGTGCCAACCCACACTTCTCCATTTTTATCAGTTGCCATTGCGAAAACAGTATTTCCCGGGATATTCCCATTTCCAACGGTTGAATTAAGTTTTTTTGCCTGATCATCACCAGTGTTAGCAGGAGTACCATTGTCAGTAAAAACAAGGATGGAATAGGCGTTAAGGTTATCATATCGCATCTGAATCCATTTTTGTCCATAAGTATCGATCATAAGTTGACCGAGGTCCGCTTCATTAACGGCAGGGATGTTAAATCCGGTCCAACTGTCTCCATTTTTCATGGATAGAGCATTATTATTGTGCGAATTAACAACCCAAAGGATTCCATCCGGATCAAAAACGGTTCCTCCCACCCGGATATCCGAGCTGTCGGGGGATGCAGAATGATGATTAAGTGTGCTGTTTTTCTCATTATACTGGATCACGAATGAACCATTATAAAACTCCAATAATCCACTGCCCCAAGTGCCTGCATAAAACCTTTTGCTGTCGAAAGGATCAACAGCTATAGTAACAATATCATGAAAGCCATACAGTGGCGGATTATTTGCCCCCTGGTAATTATACCAGTTAGTATTATCGAATTGATAGATCCGTGCCTCGACAAAGCGTGGGCTATAGGATCCGTCATGACTACCCGGCGCAATATAAAGATCATTATCTTTTGTTGTAAGGCTGAAAGCCTGGGATGTTAATGGACCACTTAAATTATAATGATCAAAAAGATTTTGTTTCATGTCAAAGGCAATCAAACCTGAATAAGCATCTGCAATCCAGACGAAATTATTTTTATCAGGGACTGCATCGAGTGGAATCGGCGTACCAGGCTCATAACCGTAAATTTGATAGATGAAAGAAAAATCAGGATCATAAATTCTGATATAATATTGATAAGAAATAATCAAATAGGAAGAATTTGATTCAAGTTTAACCACAGGATCATAAATTCCCTCATCCCACTTTGTCCAAATCCCATTATTATAAGTAAACAATGTATCAGGCAAAGGGCTTTTCCTTTTGTTGACCATGACTTTTTCGGCAAAATATGTTATGGTACTGTACATCGCATTTGTGTCAAGACGAACATCTTTCCTCCAATTTGCAAAATTTGCAAGATTAGGGTCTTTATAATATGCTCTGTAGATCCCTTTTTCAGTGGCAGCAAACAACGAGTCTTTATTGTCTTTGATAATTCCAAGTACATTTACCTGGCTTCCATCTTTGCCGATATAATAGGTGTCTTTTATTTCTTCCTTCTCAAGGTCAAGGACGACAATACCAAATCCACAAGATAAAAACGCATCAGTTCCAATGAAATAAATTGAATTTATAGTCTTATTCCCAAGAATAGTTTTCCTTTTAATGTCGGATATGTTTATTATGATATTGTTTTTTATAAGGTCAATATTAGCGTTAGTGTATGCAATGACTAAAGTCTGATTTGTTTTGTTATAGTTAATACAACTAATACCTATATCAGAAAGTCCGTTGATCTTTGTTATTCGGGTTACGCTATGATCTTCTTTGATAACGGATAAAACGGCATAAGGTGTCGAAGAATAAACTCTATCATCAGCGTCAGTTACAGAATTGCATAATGCATAAGGAAGTTCATCACGCCATTGCCCAATGGCTATTTGCTGGGCATGCAGATTCATAACAACCGAAGATGAAAACAAAAGAGCAAAATAAAAAGTAATCAGTTTCATAGTCAGTGGGTTCTTATCAGGATTTTTTGACTTCTTAAAGAACTGATTTTTTTTAGATTTATTGTGAAAAACCTTGTATTTCAAAGGATCATGCCGGCAGCAACTGTTTCATTTGTCAATTCATCGATAAGGATCAAACTGCCTGTAATACGGTTCTGGGTGTAAGGATCATAAAACAATGGATTGATAGTCTTAAGCTGAACACGTGCAATGTCGTTCATTCCAACTTTTTTATTCTGTTTATCTTCCTTAAGAGTATTTATATTCAAAACATAATCAATGTCTTTAACCAGGCAACGAACATCTTTTGTCGCATGTTTTACTGCATATTTACCATTAACCTGCATGGGTTTAGGATTCATCCAGCATATCAGAGCGTTAATTTCATTAGTGTTTTTGGGCTGACGATCAATGCCAGCAATTAAATCTCCCCTGCTGATATCAATGTCGTCTTTTAAGGTCAAAGTAACTGACATTGGGGGATATGCCACATCTAAAGATCCTTTGAAAGCGTCTATAGAGGAGATTTCAGTTTTCAAACCCACCGGAAAAACCATTACCTTATCACCGGGATGAAACATCCCCCCGGCAACCCTCCCGGCATATCCCCTGTAATCGTGGTGTTCAACTGTTTCAGGGCGGATCACATATTGTACCGGAAATCTTTGATTTACCAGGTCATGGTCTTGATTAATCGGGATGGTTTCAAGGACATGCAACAAAGCTCCTTCATTATACCAATCCATTTTGGTGGAAATAGAAACAACGTTATCACCAAGCAGAGCGCTGATAGGGATAAAATGTAAATCTCTAACGGGGAACACATGTGTTGCAAAAGAGCTAAAGTCCTTTTTTATCGTTTCAAAAACATCTTGTCTGAAGTCAACCAGATCCATTTTATTTATACATACAATTATGTGTGGAATTCCAAGCAATGAAGCCAAATAAGCATGACGGTGGGTCTGTTCTATAACACCATTACGGGCGTCGATTAAAATAATGGCAGCATTAGCAGTCGAGGCTCCCGTAACCATATTACGCGTATATTGAATATGCCCGGGAGTATCGGCAATAATAAATTTTCTGAGAGGTGTGGCAAAGTATCTGTAAGCAACGTCAATAGTGATTCCCTGCTCCCGTTCTGCACGAAGCCCGTCTGTAAAAAGAGCAAGATTTATATGTTCACCTCCCCTTTGAACGGTGGCCCTTTTAACAGCATCCAGTTGATCTTCAAATATAGATTTACTGTCATAAAGAAGCCGACCAATCAAAGTACTTTTTCCATCATCGACACTTCCTGCTGTAGTAAAGCGCAACAGTTCCATTCCCAAATAAGCCTTGCTTGAAAATTTCCGGTCAACAGTAAATCCCGTCATAAATGCTGATTGGTTTAAATCTTAAAAGTAGCCTTCTTTTTTACGATCTTCCATTGCGGCTTCTGAACGCTTGTCGTCATAGCGGCCACCCCGTTCAGTTATACGGATAGCAGCAATTTCCTGGATAATATCTTCAAGGCTATCGGCAGTGGAAAGGGACAATCCAGTACAACTGATATCGCCGACTGTGCGGCATCGTACCCGTCGATGTTCAATTTTTTCTTTAGGCTTCATTTTCATAAATGGAGCAGCAGCCAACCAAACCCCATCGCGGAAGAAAACATCCCGTTCGTGGGTGAAATATATTGTAGGGAGTTCAATGTTTTCCATCAGGATATATTGCCAGACATCCATCTCGGTCCAATTACTTATTGGAAAAACCCGAAAATGCTCACCCAACCGTTTTTTTCCGTTAAACAGATGCCAAATCTCCGGACGCTGGTTTTTAGGATCCCATTGACCGAACTCATCCCGGTGGGAAAAAAAACGCTCTTTTGCCCGTGCTTTTTCTTCATCACGACGAGCGCCCCCTATGGCCGCATCAAATTTAAATTTTTCGATGGTGTCCAATAAGGTAACGGTTTGCAATACATTACGGCTTGCATTCACACCCTTTTCTTCCACCACCCTTCCTTCATCAATCGATGACTGAACAGAGCCTACAATCAATCGGGCATCAAATTTACTGACAAGGTCATCCCTAAATTCGATGGTCTCAATGAAATTATGACCGGTATCAATATGCAATAGCGGGAATGGAAACTTTGCAGGGTAAAACGCCTTTCTGGATAGATGAACCAAAACGATTGAATCTTTTCCACCGGAAAATAGAAGTACCGGCCGCTCGAATTGAGCTGCAACTTCACGTAGTACATAAATCGCTTCAGACTCCAGTTCTTTGAGATGCGTCAACTGATATTCACTCATGACAATCTTTCGCCACTTATCTTAGGATTTGCTGAAAATCCTTTGGAGAATTGATTTTTTCTGGGAATCTCTATCATCGGAATAATAACCATAACCATAACCATAACCATATCCATATCCATAACCGTAACCTGATCCATATCCGTATCCATAACCATAACCATAACCATATCCATAGGAATTACGGTTAAGCTTGACATCGTTGATTAAAACAGCCAGGTTTGGAATATTCCGTTGTTCCATATCCCGGATAATCGAAGCAAATATTTTCTTATTGGTGTAATTTTGCCGGACGAGGAAAAGATTAGCGTCGGTATGTTTCATGAGTAAAAATGCGTCAGTAACTATACCAACAGGGGGTGTGTCAATAATGATGTAATCATATATTTCCTTCAGTCGGTTAAAAAGTATGGTACATTTTTCTGATGCGATCAGCTCTGAAGGATTGGGCGGAACGGGACCAGCCATGATAATATCAAGATTATCAATTCCAGATGGTTGTATGATATCCTCAAGTTTACTTTTGTTAATAAGAAATGAACTGATCCCCTCCATATTTGTCAACCCAAAGTCCTGATAGATTTTGGGTTTGCGGAGATCAAATCCCATAAGCAACGTTTTCTTGCCAAATAAGGCAAAAATGGAAGCAAGGTTGATAGAAATAAATGTTTTTCCGGCGCTTACCATATCGGAAGTGATAAGAATTGTTTGCTTTTCTTTCCCCTGGAGTAAATATTGTAAATTAGTACGGATCGACCGAAAAGATTCCGCAATAGTAGATTTGGGAGAATCGATAACCACCACTTTACTAGGTTTTTCATTATGAATAACGTGACCGATTATCGGTAATTTTGTTATTTTCTCCACATCTTCACGTTCCATAACTTTATCATTGAAATAATCTTTGCCGAGAATATAAACAATCGGTAGTATGATACCCAGGATAAGCGCAATGATATAATTCAGGCTTTTTTTCGGGAAGACAGGGGACAGTCCTCCTCCCCGGGCTTCATCAAGAACTTCATTGTCGGAAAGATTAGCGGCCTGGGTAATCTGAGCTTCGGATCTTTTCTGTAAAAGATAAGTGTAAATTGCATCGGTCAGCTTGAATTTCCGCTCGATACCAAAAAGTACCCGTTGAGTCTCAGGAAGCTGGCTGATCCGGTCATTGATAATGGCAACCCGTTCGTTAACTTCCTTCAGGGCAATCTGGTTTGAATTGATTGCACTTTTTGCATTTTCATAAAGAGCATTCTTTGTGGTGGCGATTTGCAGATCGATTGATTTTAAACTCGGATTCTTTTCTTTTGAGTACTGTGCTGTCTCTGTCCGTTTCATGTATAGTGTGGTAAGCTGCATGGTCAGATCGTTCAAAACCGGATTATCGATGCCCATAGATGCTGGTACAATTAGCTCATCCAGTTTCTGATTCTTTTCTATGTATTCCTTCATATTCTGAAGGTATTTTGATTTTATTATCAGTGCAGCCTTTTCATCCTGGAGCTCCATCATTTTATCAAATACAGCTTTTGCTTCATCATCCAGGTTCATTATCTCCTTATTAGTCCTGAAGACCATCAAAGCCTTTTCGGATGAATTAAGGGAATCTGCAATACCCTGCAACTCGTTATCAATAAAAGCAATGGTACGCGTTGCAACAATGTTCTTTTTTTCCAATCCCTTTGCAAGGTATTCTTTGGTAAGTGTATTCAGAAATTCGACCAGCTTCTCGATATTTCCCCCTTTAAGTTTGATTTCTACAATGGAAGCTTCCTTGTTAATGGGTTCAATACTAAAAGATTTAAATTCCCTAACGAGTCCGTCATAATCTTTGAAAGAAAAATAAAAAGATTTTTTAAAATCTTTCTGAGGATCAAAATAACTATTCAGTAGAACCCGGAATTTATAATCTTTCGACTGAACTTCCTGTCCAAAAGAAAAAATCTCATCAATAGCAATATTTTCCTTTCGATCCTCCACAGGTTGTCTCCGCGAGAAATTGTAAAAATGAATCTCCTCCTCTTTAGCCTCCAAACGGAATTTATCTTTTGAAACAATTGACAAATTGAACCTTAAACCAACAGGTTGTGGGAAAGAGGTATCAAAAACGACGGTAAAAGGACTTTCCTTAAATAATTCCCGGCTGACAAAGTTATCTTCGCTGAAATAACTGACTTCGAAACCAATCTTTGTAACAGTTCTGTAAGTAAGTGAATATGAAGAAAGTACTCCGATCTCATTCTGTAGGTTCTGCATATTATTGAACAACCCAAGACCTATTATGTCCTGGGGATTCATTTTGTTTTCCGATTTGTCTTTAATAAGGACAGAGGTTTTTACTTCAAAGACGGGTTTGGTGTACTTATTAAAGATAAATGCAATGATAAGTGCAATAAAGATTGTCACAGCAAAGAAATACCAGTACCGGTAGAATTTAAAGAGGATAAGTTTGTAATCTACCGATTGTTGCTGTTGGGTGAAATCTTGAATGTTTTCGTTCACAGGTAAGCGTATTAATTTAAGGTTTAAAGTAATTGATTAATAACAAGGCTGTCGATATTGCAGTAAAGACAACAGCATATGGAAATGCAGAGAATCCCCATTGTTTAATTTTAAGTGGTGAAATATAAATAATATCACCCGGCATCAAGTAATAAAATTCCGAGATTAAAATTTTATCACTTGTAAGATCCAGGTAATAAACCTTAGATCCACCTTTGGTGCCACGGATAAGTGCAATTTTATTACGATTGGCAAAGTCGGTTAGATCCCCTGCCATCGAAAAAGCTTCAAAAATAGTAACCTCATCCTGGTAAATCTTATATTGTCCCGGCCTGGCAACTTCCCCGACGATCGTAATATTAAAGTTAACCATCTTTACGACCACCGTCGTTTCATTAAGATATTCATTGATAAGTTGTTGCAGTACATTTTTAACTTGTTCGACAGTTAAATCTTTAACATAAACTTGTCCTACAATGGGAAAATCAATATATCCCTCGGTAGTAACACTGTAACTGTTCAAATAAATTGATGCATCGTTTGCATAATCATTATATCCGCCACCAGTAGATTGTTTATTAAAAAACATGAAGGTTTTTTCGTCCAGACTAAAGATCCGGATGTAGATATTGTCCTTGGGTTGAATTTTATAATCGACAGTCCGTTTATTTAAATAAAGCGAAGTGGTATCCTCAACTTGAGTTTTCTGAAGGTATTTGATTTTCTTCTGGGAGACACAGGAAGATAAAACTAGTGTAAAAAGAATAAGGATAACAGTTAGTTTAGACAAAACGGTAAGGTATTTTTTCATAAACGCCTAAGATTAAGGGAACAAAAATACACATTTTTTAGGAATAGTAAAACTTATAGAGAGGAAGATCACTATATAATCTCTCCGATAAGAGTTGCCGAAGTACACTGTGAAATCTTAACATATACATAATGCCCGATTTCTGATTTTGTTTTTGGGAACACGACCACTTTATTTTGGCTGTTTCTTCCAAAAAAATGATTTTTTGACCGTTTTGATTCACCTTCAATTAATACCTCAAAAGTTTTTCCCAGATCAAACTTATTACTTTTCAATGAGAGTTCTTGCTGAAGACTGATCACTTCATGCAAACGTCGTTCCTTAATCTGGTCAGATACATCATCCATTAATGTTTCGGCGGCCAAAGTCTGGGGGCGTTCAGAGTATTTGAACATATACGCAAAATCAAAACCAACATTATTCATTAAAGAAATGGTTTGCTGGTGATCTTCTTCAGTTTCTCCACAAAAACCCGTAATGATATCGGTCGAAATGGCACATTCAGGGATATATCGCCTTATAGCTTTGATCTGTTCCAAATATTGCTCACTCGTATATTTGCGGTTCATCCTATCCAGAACGTTATTGCTTCCCGATTGAACAGGAAGGTGAATGGCTTTACAGATATTCGAATTTTCAGCAATCGTTAATAACAATTCATCCGATAGATCTTTTGGATGGGATGTCGCAAACCGGATACGTATAATGCGATTCAGAGAGGCAACGCGTGTCAATAGTTCAGCAAATGTGATGGTTGTACCATTCTGTGACCACCGATAAGAATTCACATTTTGTCCTAATAATGTTACCTCCCGGTATCCTTTATTTAAAAGATCCTTTGTTTCACGAAGGATAGAATTAACATCACGGCTTCGCTCCTGACCGCGGGTTAAAGGTACAACACAATATGAACAATAATTCTCGCAACCGCGCATTATAGAAATAAAACCAGAAACTCCATTAATATCAAGACGAACCGGGGATATATCCGCATATGTCTCCTCCTGGGATAAAATAGTATTAACCGATGTATGGCCAGATCCAACTTGCTCCAGCAATTTTGGCAGATCACGATAGGAATCAGGGCCGGCAATCAAATCCAGAAGATTTTCCTCTTCAATTAATGTGATTTTTATTCGTTCCGCCATACATCCGAGCAGTCCAATAACCAGATCGGGATTCCTCTTCTTAAGCGACCTGAAATATTGTAACCTGTGCTTTACTTTTTGTTCAGCATTTTCACGGATGGAACAAGTGTTGATGAACAAAATATCTGCATCCTCCAGATTCCGGGAGTACAAATACCCGTTCTTAATTAAAATTGAAGCAACAATCTCACTGTCTGAAAAATTCATCTGACAGCCATAAGTTTCGATATATATTTGGTTTCTTTTTTTCAAAATCTATTATGTATTACCTTTTCACCTTTAAACCAATTAAGCAGAAAAAACGGGCACAAAGGTAAGTATAATGTTTATTGTACTACTTTTGTACCCGGATTCTAAACACCAAAAAAAGTAAATTAAATGAGTAAGAATCTTGTTATTGTTGAGTCTCCTGCCAAAGCTAAAACCATTGGTGGATTTCTTGGGAAGAATTTTCTGGTGAAATCATGCATGGGACATGTTGTGGATCTTTCAAAAAAAGATTTAGGTGTTGATATTGAAAAGGGATTTATTCCAAACTATATCATCTCCCCGGAAAAGAAGAAGATCGTATCCGAACTCAAAAAATTGGCCAAAGACTCTGAAATTATATGGCTCGCTTCTGATGAAGACCGTGAAGGCGAAGCAATCGCATGGCATCTCATTGAAGCCCTGGAATTGCATTCGGCTCAGACCAAACGTATCGCATTTCATGAGATAACAAAACCAGCTATACTGGAGGCTATTGAGAAGCCCAGAGAGATCGACAAAAATCTGGTCGATGCACAACAGGCAAGGAGGGTGCTTGACAGGTTGGTTGGATTTGAATTGTCGCCACTACTTTGGAGGAAAATAAAACCCTCTCTTTCTGCGGGTCGGGTACAATCTGTTGCCGTGAGGTTGATTGCAGAACGCGAGGAAGAAATTAAAAACTTCCAGAGCATATCCTCTTTCAGGATTGTCGGCGAGTTTATTGTAAAAAATGGAAAAAAAGTTTCAATTGTTAAAGCCGAACTGAACAGAAGGTTTAGTAAAAAAGAAGAGGCAATAAGATTTCTCGAAAAATGTAAAAGCGCCGAATATACTGTTAAAAATGTAGAAACAAAACCTTCGAAGAAGACTCCTGCTTCTCCTTTTACAACTTCTACTCTCCAACAAGAGGCCTCACGCAAATTAAGTTTTTCCGTTGCCAATACAATGAGGATTGCCCAGGAACTTTATGAATCAGGGAAGATCACCTACATGCGAACGGATTCCGTAAACCTTTCAGAAATGGCATTGGCCTTGGCGAAAAAAGAAATCACTGGTTCTTATGGACCGGAGTATGTGAAAACCCGAAAATATCAGACAAAGACTAAGGGGGCACAGGAAGCTCATGAAGCAATACGCCCTACGTATTTGAACAACAAAATAATAGAAGGCGACAGATCCCAGAAACGCCTTTATGAGTTAATCTGGAAAAGGACAATCGCTTCTCAGATGGCAGATGCAGAATTGGAGAAGACGATAGTAACAATCGGGATATCTGATAATAATGAAGAATTTCAAGCAAAAGGTGAGATCATAAAATTTGATGGGTTCCTAAAAGTTTATATGGAATCAATCGATGAAGACGATTCAGAGGGGAAAGAAGGAATTCTGCCACCATTAACTTCAGGGGATCACATGGAAGTTGATAAAATAACTGCCCAGGAAAAATTTAGCCAACAACCCATCCGATTTACGGAAGCAATGCTGGTAAAAAAACTTGAAGAACTTGGAATAGGAAGACCCTCCACTTATGCCCCAATAATTTCTACCATTCAGAAAAGAGGATATGTAGTTAAAGAAGACAGACCTGGTTTTACGCGAAATTACACCCTTGTTACCCTCAGAAATCAAAAAATCACTGAAGAACTTTTATCGGAAAATATCGGTTATGAAAAAGCGAAACTTTTTCCCACCGATATCGGAAATCTTGTGAACGGTTTTCTGGTACAACATTTCGCCAACATTTTGGATTATAATTTTACTGCTACGGTCGAAGAAGAATTTGATGAGATAGCCGAAGGAAAGCTTATTTGGAATAAAATGATCAGCGATTTTTATTTCCCATTCCATAAACAGATAGAGGGTACTCTTGAAAATACTAAAAAAGTGAGTGGGGAAAAATTGTTGGGAGTTGATCCTCAAACCGGGGAAAATATCTTTGTCAAAATAGGCCGCTATGGCCCAATGGTTCAATTGGGCAATACAGATTCTGAACAAAAGCCTAAATTTGCAGGACTGAAGAAGGGACAGAGTATTGATACCATTACCCTTGACCAGGCGCTTGATCTTTTTAAACTACCCAGAAAACTTGGAGAATATGATGCTTCGGAGGTAATTGTCTCAATAGGACGATTTGGCCCTTATATATTTTACAAATCTAAGTTTTTTTCGCTACCTAAGGAAGAAGATCCCCTTTCAGTCACACTTGAACGTACTATTGAAATAATTGTGGAAAAACAAAACCTGGAAAACCAGAAAATATTAAAAGAGTTTCAGGATAACGGTGAATTAATACAAGTTCTGAATGGAAGATATGGGACATATCTTAGTTATAAAAAGCAGAACTATAAAATCCCAAAGGGAACCGATCCCCGTTTGTTATCCCTGGAAGAATGCAGGACCATTATTTCTACCACGCAACCTTCAAAATCGAAGACAAAGAAGAAAAAATGATGTTCCATGGATATTGCGAATTTTTTTGAACCGATCAACTTGAATGATTTTCCATATGCGGCTGAATCGCCCGGGCAAACCCGCATGGGTAACATTATCCAGATTTTTTCAGATACCAATGATTTCCCGGATTATCAACTTGCCGATCTTGCTTTCATAGGGGTAAAAGATGACCGAAATGCAATTAACAATGAAGGTTGTGCTATGGGACCGGATGTCATAAGGAAATATCTTTACCAGCTTTATCCCGGACCTGTCCCAATAAAAATGGTCGACCTTGGAAATATCAAAAAAGGATTCACTGTTTCTGATACCTATTTTGCGCTAAGCTCGGTCATTGCTGAAATGATCAGTAATAATGTCCTTCCTATAATCGTTGGCGGGAGCCAGGATCTTACATATGCCAATTATCAGGCATACCAGAGTCTTGGACAGATAATAAATATTGTAGCCATTGATCCAATGTTTGATCTGGGTAAATCGGAGCAGGAACTGACTTCCCAATCATACCTCAGCAGTATTATTCTTCATCAACCGAACTACCTCTTCAACTATGCAAATATCGGTTACCAGTCCTATTTCGTTGATCAGGATGCACTTAAATTAATGAAAAATCTCTTTTTTGACACCTATCGTATTGGTATTGTTCGTCAAAATCTCGAGGAGGTTGAACCTATTGTGCGTAATGCAGATATGTTGAGTTTCGATATTTCCGCCATTCGAAATTCGGATGCACCGGGAAACGGAAATGCGACACCAAATGGATTTTATGGTGAAGAAGCCTGTCAGATTGTTAGATATGCCGGATTAAGTGATAAATTAACTTCCATCGGGTTTTATGAAGTTAATCCCAAGTTTGATAAAATAGACCAAACGGCACATTTGGTTTCACAGATGATTTGGTATTTTATCGACGGATTTTATAACCGGGCACAGGACTTTCCTTTCCGTAATGAGGAGGATTACTTAAAATATCGCGTAAGCATCAGAGATCATAAAGAAGAGATTGTTTTTTTCAAGAGTAAAAAAAGTGATCGTTGGTGGATGGAAATACCCCTTCCCATGGAGCAGAAAATAAAATATGAACGGCACTACCTGGTTCCCTGTTCCTATGCCGACTATCAATCGGCATGTAATAACGATATCCCGGATAGATGGTGGATGGTTTACCAAAAGTTAATGTAAAAAGCGAAATAGCAAAACAGAGAAATTCATCGCGATATCACGATATCCTCTCCTGATTTGCCGACAGGAAACCTTTCCATCCTGTGAATTTCGGACTTGTAGCAAGTTTGTCCTTTTGAAAATAATGACAGACAGCCGCAGCCAGGCCATCTGTTGCATCAAGTGCCTCGGGTGTTTCCTTTAAAATCAGGATTCTTCTTAACATTGCAGCAACCTGTTCTTTTGAGGCGCCGCCCTTTCCTGTTATAGATTGTTTAATCTTTCGGGGAGAATATTCAAAAATTGGCACTGACCTTGAGAGTGCCGCCGCAATAGCAACTCCTTGTGCCCGGCCAAGCTTTAGCATCGATTGAATGTTTTTTCCAAAAAAAGGTGCCTCTATAGCAAGTTCGTCAGGTTTATACTGGTCGATAAGGGACAAAGTCCGTTCAAAAATTATTTTCAAACGTAAATAATGATCATCGTATTTGTTTAATTTTAGCACGCCAAGGGCTAGTAATGCCATCCGGGATCCTGTTGTGGATATGATACCAAAGCCCATGATTGTCGTTCCCGGATCAATTCCTAATATAACTCGTTCCTGGGGCATTATTTAATGATATACTCATCAAAAATAGGTAAAATACTCAACCGGCTTATTCAGCTGTTAATTTTAGGTGTCACTTATATTTTTATTTATAAACAGGTATTCTTAAAAACCGATCTTCCCGGAATTATTAAAACATTGGAAGATGATTTCTCGAAAACTGGTTTTATTGCCCAGATATTCATCGTGTTTTTCATGATGCTTGTAAACTGGTCAATAGAAAGCCTTAAATGGAAATTACTTATAGGAAAAATAGAAAAAATAAATTTTTTCAGATCCTTTCAGGCGGTATTGACCGGCGTAAGTGTAAGTTCTTTTACTCCTAACAGGGTTGGTGAATATATCGGTCGGGTATTCATCCTGCATAATGCAAGCCATGTAGATGGGATACTCGTGACTATTTTAGGGAGTATGTGCCAGTTAATGGTAACTGTTGTAACCGGGTCAATTACATTTTTGATTTTTTTACCAAAATATTTTTCAAGCACAATTTATGCAAACGGATACCTGTATTACGGATTGATTTTTCTGATTTTGCTGCTTGATATTTTATTACTTGGTTTGCTGTTTAATGTAACTTTCCTAAATACCGTGAAAGAAAAAATATTTAAAAACAGTCTTAAAAAATTCCAGGCACATTTGTATGTTTTTACATTATATAAAAACAGGGAAGTTGCAATAGTTCTTCTATTAAGTGTTCTCCGGTATATCATTTTCTCATCTCAATTCTATCTGCTTCTCAGACTATTTGGAATTCCAGTACCATTTTTTGACGCCTTAATGCTGATCTCAATGGTATATTTTATCATGGCAGTAATACCAACAGTAGCTTTAACTGAATTAGGAATCCGGAGTTCAGTTGCACTATATTTCTTCGGAATCTATCTTTCAAGATTTTATCCGATGACAAATGTATTTAGCCTTGGTATATTTTCAGCTTCTACGCTTTTATGGATGATAAACCTTGGAATTCCTGCACTGGTAGGGACTTTATTTGTTTTTCGCCTCCAATTTTTCAGAAAATCATCACCGAAAGAAGCCAAATAATGGGATTTTTCGAAAGCTATATAATATTATCAGCATTACTGACAGCAGGATATATAGTATTGATTTTCCTCTTTACCCTTGGACTCCGTCAGACCTTAAAGCAGAAAATCAAGCCGGTTCAAAATCATTCAACCAAAGTTTCTTTAATAATCCCTACGCGAAATGAGGCATTGACCATCCTGAAATGTCTCAACGATTTGATTGACCAGGATTATCCCGGATATCTTCTTGAAGTAATGGTGACGGATGATTTTTCAGAAGATCATACTATTGAATTTGTTCATTCATTTATTAAAAAACATCCGGAATTCAATCTATCTATAGTGTCGTTAAAGGAATTTACTCCATCAGAATCAGGAAAGAAAAAGGCCTTGTCACGGGCAATAAATGTAGCCTCCGGTGAGCTGATTATTACAACGGATGCCGATACAACACATGAAACAACCTGGATTACCTCCATCGTGAATTTATTTATTACTCATAAACCTTATATGATCCTGGGTCCTGTTGCCTTCCACCATGAAAAGAACTTTCTACAAAAAATTCAATCACTTGAATTCATTGGTTTAATTGGGATTACCGCAGGTGCAGTCGGGCTAAACTACCCCTTAATGTGCAATGGGGCAAACCTGGCATTCAGGAGAGAAGCATTTTTAAAAATTGGGGGATACCAGGACAATTACCAATATGCTTCAGGCGATGACATGTTCCTTTTATCAAAGTTCCTTAAAAATTATGGTAAGAAATCGGCTATATTTTTAGGGAATCCGCAAGCAATTGTTTATACCCAGGCAGAACGAACATGGAACGGTTTTATTAATCAACGGATCAGGTGGATTTCAAAAAGTCGCGGATATTCTGATCCTTTTCTATTAACTTTATCGGTCTATACATGGTTAGTTCATTTCATCTTATTGGCGGGAGTTTTTATTGGCTTTAACAATCCTCATCTGTTGGTTGTATCAATTGTACTATGGTTTGCTAAGATCCTGGCAGAATATCCCCTGGTTCTAAAAATGTCAGGATTTTTTAACAAAAAACACTTGTTAATCTATTATTTTGCGGCTCAACTATTCCAGTTGATTTATGTAGCGATATTTGGGATATTAGGAAATTTTCTTCCTTATAGATGGAAGGGGCGCAATTTCAGACGGTGATCATTTATTTGTCAAAAACAGGCTTTCAGCAATTCGGAGATCGTCAGGACTTGTTATTTTTAGATTTCCGGAATTTCCGGATATAAGATTTATCTTTTCACCGGTACGTTCTATAACCGAGGCATCATCGGTAAAAGTTATATCATACTCTTGTTCATAAGCTTTTTTAAGATTAATCACTTTGAAGACCTGTGGTGTCTGAACTAAACGGAACTGTCTCCTATCCTCAGGGCGACTTTCGGAACCATCCACAGACCTTATTGATTCATTGACAGGAATAACAGGTACCGCATTCCCCATTACTACCGCAGAGTCATAACAATAGTTGATCAACTCAGGAGTAACAAGAGGTCTGACACCATCATGAACAGCTACAAAGCCCTCATTGGCAATAAAGGGTAGCGCATTTTTAACAGACTGGAAACGGGTTTCTCCACCAGGAACAACTGGGTGTTTGATATTGATACCATGTGTCCTGCAGAGTTTTTCCCATTCTTCAATAAATGTTTCAGGAAGTACAATTACTATTTCTGTTTCCGTACAGGCAACATTAAACGCATAAAGACAGTGCATTAAAAGGGGGCGACCGGAAAGCAATAAAAATTGTTTGGGAATATTGGAGTTCATCCGTGTGCCGGAACCACCGGCGACGATAATGGCAGATCTTTTCAAGAAGAAAGTTAACCGTTAAATGATAAGCATTGGATTGCCATAAGTGAAGAACTTGTATTTCTTCTCTACAGCGATTTCATAAGCTTTCATAAGAAAATCATACCCTGCAAAAGCCGAAACGAGCATCATCATCGGGGTTTGGGGAAGATGCAAATTAGTGATCATGGCATTTGCGATGCTGAATTCATATGGAGGGAAAATAAAACGATTTGTCCAACCTCTATATGGTTTAAGCAACCCAGAAATAGCAACAGACGACTCTACTGCTTTCATGGTAGTGGTCCCGACAGCTACTACCTTTTTACGTTCGGCTTTAGCCCGGTTCACAATTTCGGCAGTTTCATGTTCGATAATCACCTCCTCTGAATCCATTTTATGTTTGGTAAGATCCTCAACATCAATTGTACGGAAATTTCCGAGTCCCAGATGCAAAGTTATTTCAGCAAAATTTACTCCCTGAAGTTCAAGGCGCTTCATGATCTCTCTCGTAAAATGCAATCCTGCAGTAGGAGCGGCGACAGCGCCTTCATGCTTTGCAAAAATTGTTTGGTAGCGTTCGTCATCCTCCGGGGTAACAGGGCGATTATGAATTTTTGGAAGTGGAGTCTGACCGAGTCGTTGAATGGTCTTTTTAAATTCTTCATATGGTCCGTCGAACAAGAACCGAATTGTTCTTCCCCGGGAAGTAGTATTATCAATCACTTCAGCAACCAACGAATCGTCATCACCAAAATATAGCTTATTCCCAATCCTGATCTTTCGGGCCGGATCGACAAGAACATCCCAGAGACGGGATTCCCGGTTCAATTCCCTAAGAAGAAAAACCTCAATTTTGGCTCCTGTTTTTTCCTTTTCACCATACAGACGTGCCGGGAAAACCTTTGTGTTATTAATAATAAAAACATCCCCGTCACCAAAATAATTGAGAATATCTTTAAAATGGGCATGTTCGATGGTTTGTGTTTTTCTGTCGAGTACCATCATATGAACATCATCCCTGTGTTTTGGGGGGTGGTCGGCGATAAGTTCAGGGGGCAAATGAAAGCGGAACTGAGATAACTTCATGGATCCTGGCGGTTAAAAAGGCCGCAAAGGTAGTGCTTTTTTGGCAGAAAGTCAAGTGTTTCAACGAATCAAATCCGTAATCTCCTCACCTTCCTTTATTTTCAAGTGATATCCAATAATTCCTGCTTCATTCGCTGCTTCCACATGCTGAATAGAATCATCAATGAACAAGGTTTCCGACGGTTTCAGCTCACTGATTTTAAGGACATAATCAAAGACTTCCCTGCCAGGTTTTTGCAAATGCATCTGAAAAGAGAAATAGGCTTTTTCAAAAAGTTGATCAAAATCCTGATAACCAAAATTATTCCTGAAATCGGAAAGATATTTTTGGTAATGAATCTCATTTGAATTACTGAGGAGAAAAATCCGGTAATTTTTACGGATCACTTCGAGAAGCTGGATCCGTTTCCTGGGGATTTCTAATAGTAAGGCATTCCAGGCATCGTCGATTTCCTTATCTGTAACCGGCCGGTTAAAAAAATGTTTCAATGAGTCGCGGAATTCCTGTGCCGATATCCTTCCACTCTCAAACCTTCGAAACAGATCATCCCGTTCTGAACTTGAATAATCAGTATCAAAACGTATTAAACCCATTTCAAAGAATTTTTTCTCAGTTCTTTTAATATCAATATCGCAAATCACACCTCCAAAATCAAAAATTATATTTTTTATCGACGCGAAATTGGGAATACTGGGAATAAGCCGAACCATTTAGGATATGTTTTAAGGTGTTTTTGGTCTTGCAAAAATGCAAAATTTTCCCTACTTTTGCGCTCCTTTTGTTATTCGTTATTGATTTTACATTAGGGGATTTAAATTATTCAGGGCCCATAGCTCAGACGGTTAGAGCAGTAGACTCATAATCTATTGGTCCCAGGTTCAAGTCCTGGTGGGCCCACAAGATCCAATAGGAAATCGGTTACGGAACAAGGACATGTCCTCTCCTATCTGTCGTGCTACTTAAAATTATTGAGAAAAAGTACGGCTATTAACGGGCAATGGTGATCCTGGCGATCGAAATCTCTTTCCCCATCGTAATCCTGAAAAGATATAAACCCGGTGCAAGCGCTGAAATATTTACCACAACCGTTTTTTCGTTTAGATACTGCTTTGCAAAAACCGGCTGGCCTGTATAATTGAATAATTCTATACCTGAGACAGGAAAATCGCCGGTAATTATAATATTTTCTCTTGCCGGATTCGGGTGGATCGATATACAATCACTTGCAAGGTTATCGTTTGCGTTTAAAAAGTAGGCACATACGATATTCGAAGGATCTGACTCCCGGATCGTTGATTCAAAATTCTGGAATATCGCGGATACTTTATAAAAGTATCCCTGATAGGCGGGAACTGTGTCGATATAATTTGTGTCGGAAATTAAACTAGCATTCACCTTGTTATATGTTATTTTGTCATCCTCGCTACGGTATATGTTGTATCCCTGTAATGAAGAGGATGCGGCAACCGTGGCAGAAGGAGGTGTGCGCAATTTTCTCTCACCGGGGCCCGGGCGAAGGGATAAGATGCCGGAATTATCACAGGGAGACTGCCTGATAACCTGACGGTTGACAACCTTCCCCTTAACTGGTTCAATATAAGCTTCAATATTCCAATTATAGTTGAAGTTCATCCCCGCTAATTCGATAAGAGTTGTCCATGATGTATTTGGCCAGGGCAAGCGAATCATGTTTCCGTATCCCTCGACTGCAGGTCCATCATCGACGGCCATGGTCCATCCGCTTATTATTTCAGTATTGCAACCTATCCAAAGATCCTGGGTTACATCGATAGCAACAGGGTTAGTTAACTCGACAATATTCCAATCATCAAGTATTACCGAAGGTACCGGCTGGCTTATGAAAAGACTGTCAGCATCCGGCCCCTGATATACGCGTACTCTATAGGTTGCTTGTCCAGAACTGCATGCGAAGAAAGCGATTTTTGTCACTGCACCACCGTCCAATTCTTTTATCTGTGAAGTATCCCAACGGGCAGCGATATCGATACAGCACATAGGGCATGTACCAACGGCACTGTAATTTGTACCATTATCCCAATGTATCCAATATGTTCCTGGATTTTCCGATCCGCATTCGGGGGCTTTCCAACTCAGCTTTACCTGTCGGTCGGCTATTTCCTGAACAGCCAGATTCGCAGGGGGATTGTACGTAACATAGATTTTTATATTGTCTACATACCAATGAATGATGTCAGCTGAATTAGTGCCTTCGGCACGGAAACGTATCTTGATTGGCGTGTCATTGGCTTCTGTAAGGCATAAGTGTATATGTGTCCAATCCTTATCTTCCTCATTCGAAAACGATATCATGTTTTTCCATTCTCCTTCAGTGAAAAGATCCAAATAGAGTTTTTCTTTACCTGTATTGTTGAGGTTTACCAGTTTATAATCAAAATCGCACCAGGTTTTTGCACATGTGTTGAACCATGAATAAAGCAAAGGAGTTTCAAGCGAAAAGGAATAATCGGTCTGGACCAAATCCGATGTGAAGCCGGCCGACGGCGAGGGATTGCCTATATTAGGGTTGATTGTCCAATTCGAATTTGCAGGTATTAAAACCCATTCATTATTAACAAAATTTCCTTGATCCCATGTTTCAATGAAAGGAAATCCGTATGGATTAATGATCTTGCGCTCAAGGCTATTCTGTGGGAAAGATCCCAGGGTAATAAAAACCGGTAAAAGAGCCATGAAAAATTTGTAAAACAGTTTCATGGAGATAGGTTTTATATTACCCAAATATACAACAAAATAACAGAATTGTTCTGCAGACTTCATTTTATTTCATTTCGTTTAAAAGTGAAACATATCCTTTTTTTATCTTTGGCGATCGATGAAGGACTACAGTCTTCTTGTTAGTTTTGTGGAATAAAATTAAATCAATGAATTATAAAAATTTGACAATACTCTTAATAGTATTATTTCAACTATTTATTCTTGAAGGTCTTGTTGGACAAAAATGGGACTTCATTAAAGAGAAAGACGGAATAAAAATTTATACCCGGAAAGAGGCAAACACATCATTAAAATCGTTCAGGGGGGAAGTTATTCTTCATACCCAGATGGACAAAGTTTGTAATCTGATCGGAAATGTAAAAAATGTCGATTGGTGGGATAAAAACTTACGCGAAATAAATGTTCTTTCTTATGAGGAAGATAAGAATATCAAATATTATCTTATTTACGATGTTCCCTGGCCTTTTACTGACAGGGATCTTTGCGTTGAAGCAAAAATCACGACGGATCCGGTCACAGGCCAACGGATTGTATATTCTGTTCCTCTTCTGAATGTAATCCCGGAAAAACCTGATTTGATCCGGATTAAAAATTATTGGCAAAAGTGGATCATCCAACCTATGAATAAAGGGAATATTTATGTCATCCTCGAAGGCTTTGTAGATCCTGCAGGGAGCGTTCCGGCATGGCTTTATAATATGGTTATTACTGAAACACCTCTGAAAATAATAAGAGGGATCAAGGGCAGGGTGGAGAATAAAAATTAAGGCCTCATTATTACCTCAATTTTGTTCCCTTGAGTCAGAGCTTTTTTTGCATAATCATGGACTGAATTAACATCCAATGCCTTGACCTTATTTTCATACCCGGTCAGATAGTCCAGATTATAAAAATAGTAATCCGTCAGAATATTATTCCACCAGTTATTTTCTTTCATGTCCTCCTGTCGTTGTTTTATAAAATATTCTTTTGCTTTTTGAAGATCAGTTTCTGAAGGACCATTTTCAACTATTTTTTCAACCTCACGATGGACTATCCCCACTAGTTTATCTGCTTTTACAGGATCTGTTTCAAACATGACATTCATCGTAAACCTCGTATACGGATTTTTGTCAATATTATAAGAAATCCTTACACTGTATGTTCCGCCCTCATCTTCCCGGATTGATTCCACATAACGCAATTCAAGGGTATGACGTATTGTGGCACCGAATAGCCTGTCGTCGGGAGTATAATTACAGGTACCATTAAAGTCAACAAAAACCGAAGTACGTGGAGTCTTGTTTTCACGTTTGAAATCATTGATCAAATGGCCTCTGGGCGGGAGAATTCCATCATCTTTATAGATATCATTCCTGTTTTGAGCAGGTAGTGACGCAAGATATTTTTCGAAAATTGGTTTCACTTCTTCAGGATTGATCTTACCGACAAACTGGAAAGTAAAATTTCCAGGATCAGAAAATCGCTGAGTATAAACAGATTTGATCTTTTCAAAGGTAATATCATCAAGCAATTTATAGGTCATTGGAACTGTCCTGCGATTGTGATCTGTCATCATTACACTAATAGTATCACTGAATGCTTTGCGTGGTTCTGATTCTGCGTTGATGTAAATCGCTTTCATCTTGTCCATCCAGGTTTTATAATCTGTTTCATTCCAGCGAGGTTTTGTATAATAGAGGTTTATCAGTTGGAGAGCAGTTTCAATATCTTTGGGAGAAGTCCGTACATTGATCACATCCTGATCCCTCATAATATTCAGGTTAACATTAATCCGCTTACCGGCCAGAAGTTTATTCAGATCGGTACGTGAGAAGCTGCTTACTCCCATCTGATCCACTGCAGAACCAATAATTCCGGCGGCAATAACTTCATCATCTTTTAGCAGGGATTGCCCTCCCGGACTATATCCCTTAATTATCAGCTCATCCTCCTTTATATCGGTAGGTTTGAAAATGATTTTCATTCCGTTGGAGAGAACCCATTCTGTGGTTCCTAAGATATGG
>Ga0172375_10002795_pt1 | contig 26972 bp, 4 predicted proteins | sample LakKiv1m_FD_114537 | JGI IMG/M metagenome (GOLD analysis project Ga0172375, IMG submission 114537) | Freshwater microbial communities from Kabuno Bay, South-Kivu, Congo - kab_092012_11.1m | ecosystem: Environmental > Aquatic > Freshwater > Lake | place: Democratic Republic of the Congo...
GAATACGTGACCCGCCGTCCGAGTTTTTCGAGAAGTTGCCGGTTTTCAAGAGTGTAACCGATATCATCGATAACAAATGAAAGTTTTGGTTTCTCCGGAAAAATCCTTTTGAGAATCCCCGCAAGATTCTCTTTCTTGACACCGGTTGCGGAAGTAAGCGGCAGGGAAACTCCTCCACCGATAAAACCTTCGGGATCCGCCATAAAAGCTTTCATTCCCTGGATCAGACCTTCTCGCCCCATTGAAGGAATCGTATAAAAAAGGAATGAAACCCCGATCACCGCGGCCGCGAAACCGATTTTTGCCAGCAGTTTTTTCCGTTTCCGGGTCAATTTCAGAAGAGACTTGAGTTTCTCCCCGATTCTTACCGGCTTCCGCTTTTTGCGCCGTCTTCTTCGCTTCGCCATTTCGATCCGTCCTGTTTTATGGAGCCTCCGAAAAAAGCGCTTCCATCACCGCGTTGATCTGAGCGGTCCGAAATCCAAACGCAGTCACACAAGCCGCTTCCGCTTTCACGAATTTCTCATCGTAAGGATCCCGCAGCAGCACAACCACGCATCGTTCCATCGTTGACTGGATTTCGTCCAAAAGTTTCCCGGTTTGAGGAAAAAGATGCGCGTCATAGCAGAAAAACACCACCAAGTCGCTCGTCTGAATCTTTTCAGCCGTTCGTTTAATTTCTTCATCCGAAAGGTCAAATGCCACGACTTCAATCTCCTTCAACGCCGCGCCGCGGGCATGAAAAGCCTTTCCGATAAAATCCTTTTCATTCAGGCATTCCTTTTCGATAAACACCTGATGACCCAGCGAAGAAAGTTTCGGAAAGATCACGCTCACAGACCTGCCTCCCGTCCGATAACCGAGGAGAGGAAGGAGCTTGTGATTTTTAAAAACCCGTACGGCCCCTTTCGCGATCTCCGAAGCAAGCGTTCCACCGCCAGATTCGGCGACCGGAAGTCCTTCTGAAAATCTCCGCGCCCGTTTTCCTCTGAAGGTTTCAATCCGCGCAACACTTTCTTCAAGCTCCCGCCGCTCCAGATGTTTTGATTGATACGCATTCAATAGCGCGCGATACGCTTCTCTTTGAGCGCCGGGCTGGTGACAAATCAGAAGGAGATCGTGCCCCGCGCCGGCGGCGCGACAGGCCGACTCCCCGATCGAGGCAATCTCGCTCAGGGCGCCCATCTCAAGATCGTCGCTGAGAATCAACCCCCGGAATCCAAGTTCGCCGCGCAAATATTCACGAATCAGTTTTTTTGAAAACGTGGCCGGAGTCAAAGGGGCCGGATCCAGATTCGGATAAACCGGATGCGATGACATCACCGCATCCACTCCTACACGAATCGCTTCGACAAACGGCTTGATATGCACGCTCTTCATTTCATCCCATGTCGTCGGTAAAACGGGCAGTTTAAGATGCGCGTCCAGCGGAGACTGTCCCTGCCCCGGGAAATGTTTCGCGCAAGCGGAAAGCCCGCAGCCTTGCATAGCTTTGATTCTCGCGGCGCCAAGCTTTGCGACCCATTCCGGATCCCCCCCATACGAGCGTATTCCGATATTCGGGCTGAAAGTCTCCGTCAAAACATCCAAAGTCGGCGCAAGATTAAGATCGATCCCCAAACGGCGGAGTTCCAGAGCTTCAATCGTTCCCTGCCTCTCGGCGAAAGCTTCTTTCCGGGTTTTCCCGAGCGCGAGATTGTCGGGAAACACCGTCACCCCTTCGGAAAGATGAATCACACGCCCTCCCTCATGATCCACCGCCACGATCAGTTTTCTCTCCAGCCCCGCCTCCAGATCCGCAATGAGTTTCTTAAATCCCTCCGCGGTAGAAAAATTGGGCCGGAAGAAAATAACCCCTCCGGCATGCGTTTCCTTGAAAATCTTCAGCATGCCGGAATTGACTTCGGTCCCTGAAATTCCGATCATCAGTTTCTGTCCGACCATCTCTTCAAGCGTCATATCCCATTCCCTTCGAATAGAAACGATATCTCTTCTGAAGACACCCCATCATTACATTTTCGGCTGTTTCCGCCAAAAATTCTGTGCTGATTTTCAAATCTGAATTCGCTCAGCGTCTCAAAGCAATACAAACGGAACGGATCGGTTCATTTCATAAAAAGGCTTTTTAAAAATTCTTTCTCATCAAACTCCAAACGGGAAAAAGACTTGCCTGCCAGAGCGTATTATTTTTAAAAAATTGTTTTCGGGTCACAATTTTTTAAAAATACCAGCGAGGATGAAGGATGCGAGCTTTGGCCGGCGGCCTAGCATCCTTCACCCGGAGCGTAGCGACGGCAGACAAGTCTTTTAAGAACCCTAACCTGCTTGCCAGATTTTTTTCGGCGTGTTATTCTCCTTTCGGAAAAATGATAAAAATCAACTTCGAAAAGCTTCCCACGGAACAAACCAATTCCCGTTCGCGGGACATCGACCGCCTCCCGGTCGGAAAAATTCTTGAAATCATCAGCCGGGAAGATCAAACCGTTCCTGAAGCGGTTGGCGAGGTCAAAGCTAAAATCGCACAGGGGACCGCTCTGATCGTCTCTTCTCTAAAGAAAGGCGGAAGGCTCTTTTTCGCGGGAGCGGGAACCAGCGGCCGGCTTGGCGTCATTGAAGCTGCGGAATGCCCGCCCACATTCAACACGCCGCCCTGGCTGGTCCAGGCCGTGATCGCCGGCGGGCCGAAGGCCGTCTTTCATTCGCAGGAAGGCGCGGAAGATAGAAAAAGCGAAGCGCTGAAAATATTCCAAAAAAAACTGAAAAAAAACGACCTATTGGTCGGAATCGCGGCAAGCGGTGTCACACCCTTCGTCGCAGGAGCCCTGCAAGCGGCAAAGAAAACGGGAGCGCGCACAATCTTAATCGCCTGCAACGCGGCCTCCCCCATGAAAAGCTCTGTTGATTGTCTAATCTCACCAAAAATCGGCCCGGAAATCATTACGGGATCGACCCGTCTCAAGGCAGGTACCGCGACCAAGCTGGTTCTCAACATGCTGACCGTAAGCTCGATGATTCGGATGGGAAAGGTGTATCAAAACTGGATGGTGGATCTTCAACCGAAATCAAAAAAACTGAAAGACCGCGCGATCCGGATTATCAGAAGATTGGCCGGCATTTCCGAAAAAGAGGCAAAGAAATATTTCCTTAAGGCGCGTAAAAACGCGAAAACCGCTATTTTGATGGCAAAAAAAGGATTCAATTACCGGCAAGCAAAAGAAAGATTATTGAAAACTAACGGATTCCTTCGAGACGCTCTAGAATAAAATACGAAAAGAGAAACCCTGTTTGCTGGAGCGTTTTAATCGTGCGAGACTTCTTTCAGGTCGAAGGCGAGCACGATTACCAGCGAGCACGGATAATTCCGCTTGTCCGCCGGACAGGAATCATCCGCGCGCAGCGTAGCGGAAGCGACAGGGTTTCGAATCGGAAAATGACAAAATTAGCAATCGGGTTGATGTCAGGAACTTCGGGAGACGGCGTTTCGCTTGCCCTCTGCCGGTTTCAGGGAAAAAGCTTCAGACTCCTGAATTACGAGACATTTCCCTACCCCAAATCCCTGTCGGATAAAATCATTTCCGGCTCCGCACTCAACGCCGCTGAAATTTCCAGATTAAATTTCATTCTCGGTGAATTTTTCGGGAATTCCGTTCTGAAATTTTTAAAAAATTCAAAAATCCATTCAGGAAAGATCTTTGTCGCCGGCTCACACGGGCAAACTATTTACCACGGTCCTTACGAACACCCTCGCAACACCCTGCAAATCGGAGAACCGTCTGTGATCGCCGAAAAAACAGGCATTCCCGTCGTAGCAGATTTCCGGACGCGCGATATCGCCGCAGGCGGACAGGGAGCACCCCTTATCCCATTCTTTGACCAATATTTTTTCGGAACCGGGCCTGTTCGCGCGCTTCAAAACATCGGAGGCATCGCAAACGTAACCGTCACCGGAAAATCTATCCCCCCCATCGCATTCGACACGGGCCCCGGAAATTGCTTAATCGACTGGGCCGTTCAGAAGATGACAAAAAACCGCCTGCGCTTCGATCTTGACGGGAAAATCGCGGAATCCGGCGCGGTTGACATAAACGCCATCCGTGAAATGGCGCGACATCCTTATTTTAAAAAAAATCCGCCCAAATCAACAGGCCGGGAACTTTTCAACGCGAGGTTCATTCCAACCCGGCTTCGAGACGGTTGCCCGAAAACATTGATCGCGACATTGACTTATTTCACCGCATACACCATTCATCAATCCTATGAACGGTTCATCCCTTTCCCGCTTTCCGAAATCATCGTAAGCGGAGGAGGCGCGTTAAACAAGACCTTGATGTCTTTTTTGAGTATCCTCTCCGCCCCGATTCCCGTCCGGTCCATTGAAACCTACGGGATTCCGACGCAGGCAAAAGAACCCGTCGCTTTTGCCTTCTTCGCGCTCAGGGCGATAGAAGGAAAATCCAATCACCTTCCGCGAACCACCGGCGCCGCCCGGTCCTCAATACTCGGAAAAATTATTCCCGGAAAAAGCCCCGATGCAGCTCATTGATTGGATGGTCGTCGCGGCCTACAGCCTTGGCAGTCTGCTTCTCGGTATTCTTTTGACCCGGAAAGCCTCCGAAGGAATTGAATCCTATTTCGTTTCGAACCGTAAACTCGGCTGGTGTTTCGCCGGAACTTCGATGGCCGCCACCGCTTTTTCCTCCGATACTCCCTTGCTCATCACCGGAATCGTACGGCGCAAAGGCATCTGGGGAAATTGGGAAGTCTGGGCGCTTGCGTTGAGCACCATGCTCGCCGTCTTTTTCTTCTCCAAACTTTGGAAGCGGGCGGGCGTCATGACCGAAGTGGAATTTGTCGAAACCCGCTACAGCGGAAAACCGGCGGCTTTTCTGCGCGGATTCAAGGCCCTCTACTGGGGGATATTTTACAACGCCTTTGTGATGGGCGCCTGGCCGGTCACGGGGCTTGCCAAAGTCATGCAGGAAACCACTCATTGGAATAAAGCCGAAGCGATTATTTTCTGCATCGCGCTCACCGCCCTTTATTCGACTCTGTCCGGTTATTGGGGAGTCATTCTCACGGACTTTTTCCAATTCATCGTCGCGATCGGAGGCGCGTTCCTTCTTGCCTTCTTCGCCGTAAAAGCCTGCGGCGGTACTGAAGCAATTTTGGCCGGACTCAGCCACACAGGCAAACTCAGTTTCATCCCTCCCACCAACGGAGCCGAAACCCCTCTTGAGATTCTAAGCTCACCGTTCGGATGGTTTCTGGGACTGATTCTCATTCAATGGTGGGCGTGGAAAAACACGGACGGCGGCGGCATCATCGTCCAGCGCATCGCTTCCTGCAAGAATGAAAAGCAGGCGATTCTCGCCACACTCTGGTTCAATATCGCCCAGTACGCCCTGCGCTCCTGGCCCTGGATTGTCACCGCGCTCGCTTCTCTCATTCTCCTGCCGGAATTGACGGACCACGAACGCGCCTATCCCCGCCTGATCAACCTCCTGCTTCCTCCGGGGCTGAAAGGACTGATGATCGCTTCCTTTTTTGCAGCGTTCATGTCCACGATGAGCACGCATCTAAATTGGGGATCCTCGTACTTCGTGAATGATTTCTACAAGCGTTTTCTCAAACCCTCAGCCCCCGATTCGCATTACGTCAAAATCGCGAGAATGATTTCGGTGGGGTTGGCCGTTTTCGCGACCATCGTCGCTTTCTTCACGGAAAGCATCGGTCAGGTTTTTACTTTCATTCTCAATTTGACCGCGGCAATCGGGCCTGTTTATTTTCTGCGCTGGTTCTGGTGGCGCATCAACCCGTGGAGCGAAATTGTCGCCATGGCCGTGAGCCTTCCCGTCATTCTGCTGAGATCAAGATGCCTTGAAGGGCTCGGGATTCCTCCGAGCTCTTTCACGGAACTTTTGTTCATGGTCCTCGCAAGCGCTCTTTTCTGGCTGCCCGCCACATTTCTCACCCGGCCGGTTTCGAAAGAAACCCTCGAAAATTTCTTCCGGAAAGTCCGCCCGCCCGGATTCTGGCCGTACAAAGGAGAAATCGCAACATCATGGCTTCCGAGCTTAAAAGTATGGGCAATTGCGACGGCAGCTCTGGGAGCCACCACGATGGGACCGCTAAAGTGGTTTCTACGGCAATACGCGGAGGGTGCCATATTGACGGCAGCGGCCATTGGTCTCTGGCTTTATGTCGTGAAAGAATTAACGGCAGAGGAAAACACGGAAAGCGGAAACGGTTCCCATCCGAATTAAGCGGCTGCGGCAACTTTTTCGGCGGCCTGGATTGCCTCGGTCAGCGCATTGACTTTTATTTTTAATACACCGTTTTCCAGCGAAAATAAATCCGAGAATTCCTGCGGAAAATATTTTCCGAGAAACGCCTTTAGGGCCTCCTCATCGCGAAGAACTTCCTTAGGTTCTTTCAAAAGAGCCACCGCAACGACCACCGCGGCAGCAGACCAGAGATAGGCCTTTTTTAAATTTCCGACGACAGTTTCAGGATCCGCCGCAACCACCGGAAGTCCCTTGCCATAAGAATCTGCCGGAAACACAGCGGTATTTGCGGTAAGGACGCCGAGATTCTGACCCGCGATGTCCTGTATCCCGGAAAGAACCGCCTCCGGACTGTTTCTCTTATCCTTTGAATTTACGAGACGAGAAACGACTGTTCCAAGCCCTCTCCAATTCGACATTTGGACATGCTGGCTTCTGCCATGAAAAAGAAACAACATTCCGATCAATCCTTGAATCTGAAAAAGAATATCCCGGAGATCTTCTTCGTCATTGTCGCGAAATGAAAGCGCGAAATTCACCTTGGTCTTTCCATAATCCTGAAGCATGGCATCTATCCCTTGCTGAATCCGGGCTAAATAATGCGCAACCGCTTCCGGACTAGTTTCTTTATTTCCTTCAAGCCCTGCCGCAAGAGCCAGAACCGAAGAAGTTTCGCCAAACACGGTAAGCCGTATTCCCAAAACAAGCCTTGAGAAATCTTCCCCGGAATAGGCTGCTCCGGTCTCTGCACTCCATTGATCCGTCAATCGGCCAAGCTCTTCTTCAAATGCATCCGAGAAAACCGCCGCGAGCATTTCTTCCGCCCCGGAATACCGCCCGTCCAAGACCGTCCCAAATTCTTTGATATCCGCAATCATGTTTTCCCGGATACTTTCAAATTTCGCTTTAGTCTTCTCCAATAAAAACTGATGAATTTCATCCGCGGATTGCATCCTCTGAACTGCCTCGCCCAATTCTTCTGCCGTCATCCCGGTCGATTGAGTCAAGAAATTATCATCTCCCAAGACCCTGATCATATCAGACACACGACTTCCCAGCGATTGTCCCATTTCCGATTTTTCAAACTTATCTGAACTGCCAGAAGAAATCATCGCCCGAGGCAAAACCACTTTAAAAACGGTGCCTTTCCCGGCTTCGCTCACGGGCTCAAGGATTTCTCCGCCGGCAGCTTCGACAATCCGCTGCGAAAGAAAAAACCCCAATCCTGTTGAACCGGTTCCGCTGAAATCGGGCTCGAAAATCCGGGGAAAAATTCCCGGCGGGATTCCACTTCCATTATCACTCACTGTCACAAAAACATTTTCCCCTTCAGTGAAAATTTTAATGTTGATTTCTGTTGCTCCCGCCTTAACCGCATTCCTTATTAAATTAACCCAAACCCCTTCCAAATGATTCCGGTCCACTTTCACCATCGCTCCTTCCGATTGATCCTCAACAGAGATTCCCCACGGCACCAACTTCCCTCCGATCTCTTTTCCCTTCATTTTCTTCTTTGCGTTGGCTTTCAAATCCGGCAGAAAAAAGGCCTGAACGTCATCAAAAATTCTCAAAAGACCCATCGTTTGGCGAACCCCTTTATAATTGCCGGATTTAATGCTTTTCCCCAACGAATCCAATCGCCTCAAGGCGACATTCAGGCCTGCGATCCCCGCCCGAACAATCTCTCTATCTTCCGCATCCTCAGGCTGATCATGCCTCCGCAAAAATCTTCCAAGCTGACTTCGCAGTCTTTTGATTCGCTGTCGCAGATCCGGAAACCGGTCAGATTCGATTTTTCCGGTTTCCGACGTTTCCAATTGATGGACGACCTCCCGGACTTCTCGAAGATTTTTCACCAGGTCTTCTATTAACTTCCCGGTACGCGGTTTCATATCGAAATCAACCTCTATTGCCTGCATCAATCCTTCAAGCAATCCTCCGATCTCGTGCCTAAAAACCGCCATTGAGCGCCGCAGTAACTCCTCATCCCCCCCCGGCCCGATCACTTCCGCATTCGTCCCTTGCCCCAATGACTGCGCCTTAATCAAATCCCCAAGTTGTTCCGCCGCGGCAAAAATTTGATCCTTTGCTTTATCTTTATCTTCCTCTGACAGTTGATCCCAAAGCACAAAGCTCCTTTTTTCCATTTGCTCCTTGAGCCCGCGGAAAGCCGTTCCGGCCATCCAGGTCGCATTGGCAAATCTCATCAAAAGGTCCATTTCATCCGGATTCAGAGTCCCCTTGGAAATATCGTTCACGATTCCGATAAAAGTCTGTTCCGCGCGTCGAGGAAATCGTTCCCTCAAAGCGCCGATTCCCGTGACCAGGGCATAAAAACCGGCCAAGTTCGTCGCAATAGCGGCATCTTTCACTGTAAGCCCGGAAATTTTCTTTCTATCTTCCAGATCATCAAGAGAACTCCCCTGATAATCAGGATTTTTTCTCCTCTCCTCCTCCTGATAGGCCGCACTTTGATTTTTGGCGATTTGATCCGAAAGTTCCGGATCTCTCAAGATTTCTCCAAGCTTCTGCAATTGCTGATCCGCGTCAAGATCCGGAGAAATCCTTTCTCTCAAAAATTTCGCGGCCGCCCAGCATTGAATCAAATCCTTGTATCTTTCATCTCCCGGGAGAAGATCCCAAAGAGTGAAATTATTCTTCGCCATCCGTTCCTCAAGCCCCCGGAATGCCGTCCCCGCCATCCAAGTCGCATTGGCAAATCGCATGAGGAGATTCACATCCTGCCCTGAAAGCCTGATATCAGTCAGGTCCGCTCCATTCTGAACCGCATCTTTATACCGGATTATCTCCTCCAATACTTGAACTACACTCATTCCCGTGAATCTCTGAACGGTGGCAACTCCGGCAAAAAAACCTGCCATATTAGTCCCGACGGCAAGTTCTTTTTCCGTCAAACCGACCGGATTATCCGCGGATGCAGAATCATACATCGGGTTAGCTTCATAGGAAGCCTCTCTTCCCTTCTGATGTCTTTCATAAGCTTTATGCTGATGTTCCGCAATAGGTTCCCGCAAATCAGGATCCCGGATAATATCCACCACTCCGCTGTAATCCAGATACCGCTGGAGGTTCAATAGAAAAGTCATCAAATCGGAAAAGGAAAGATTTAATATTCGGTTCCCGTCATTAATCGACGCCAAATCAACCGGGCCGAAATCCAGCGTCCAACCATGAGCCCTCATTTCCCGTTCGATCTGCCGACCCAATACCTCAAGCATCCCGGCATAAGGTTCGACAATCTGTCTAACCCGCTCGGGATTTTCACGAATTTTGGAATCCCGTAAAGTGCGAATCAGTTTGGGCAAAATCTCGGCCGTTTCGGTAACTCCTCCAAGCGAAGCGGAGACCATCGAGGTCTCCGCGGAGTGTCGCAAGCGAGGGTTTGCGGCCGACTGGGCAGATTCGCCTTGAGTTGTAGCGGCCGGCTCCCATTCGATCAATCGAAGAAAAGGATTTTCTCCGAAAGTGTCCAACGCCCTGGAAACCTCATCCAATTCCTGATGCCCGATTCCAATTTCTTTGAATATTTCGGATTTTTTTCTGCCGGTAAAATCGCCTTTCTTGAGTAAATCATACTTCCCCTGAAAATCATGATATAAATCATTCCGTCCCGTCAAATAAGCGACCTCCATCAATTTTTTAACCTGATCAAGCATCAGAGACCTGACAAAAACTTCCTGGCCCTCGACCATGCCTCGCGGCATAATCATCTGGCTCCCCGGTATGGTTCTTCTTACAATGATTCCCTCCCGGGCGTCCGCGAGACGGCTTTGGCAATAACGAATCCCATCCCGGATAATATTTCCAGCTCCTTTTTCCGATAAAACGCGATTTAACTCCGTTGTCGTTCCGTAAAAAATATCTCCCAGCCGGTACCCGACCGGCACATGGCTCTGCCGGTATGAAAGCTCGGAATATTCGCCGGCAAAAACATGCAGTTCGTATTTCCGGGCCGGCGTCACAACCCGGTTTCCGCCGCCCCCTTCTTCCCCAAGCTTTTCCGCCATCAGCATCGAAAATCGACGGGCGATTTGATTCCCATCAACGGCTTTCGAACGGGAATAAATACAAAAGTCAAAATCCCCTACATTTTCCCAATCCAAAGTCCCGTCCTCCCTAAAAAGATAAGTCAGAGAACCCGTTACCGCGATCAGCGGTTTTTCTCCAAGGACTTCCCCTGCGGCCTCTGCCATCAGACGGACCAAATTCAACCCCCCGGCCTTTTCGCCAAACATCCAGACCGGGAGATCATAAATTTCTATCGGAACGTGATTCCGGTACTGGATTCTTCCCGATTCCCGATCAACGAGAAGCGGACCGACTCCCGGATCATCCCCTAAAGAAGCCCCTGCTACGGCTGCATCCGAAGTTCTAAGATAGATACGGGTTTCGGTGCTCGGGGGAATTCCGACCTGAAAAGCTTCTGATCGAATAGCCGCTTGCGCTTTAAACACTTTGTATGTTTCCATAAACTGATTAAGACGCACCGTCTCCTCAGATAATCTGGCCTCTTCTGCTTCAGGATCAATTTCCCCAAATCCCGTCCGCAACGCATCCAGCGTCTTCAGAGAATATTGATCCATCCTTTCACGTCCCGATTGTTTTTCTCTCGCCAAAAGAACCCTATATCTTTCAAGATCTCCCCGAATTTGATAAATATGATCTAATTCCTTCTGAACCTCTCCGGCTTTTTGATCAAAAGCCTTCGAAATCAGCAGATAAGGTTCGCCATACCGTAAAGACCGGATCTCTTTCGGATTAAAACCAATATACCGGGCGAATGCTTCGAAATCCGGATCCGTTGCCCTTTCTGCCGAACGAGCAAGATTCTCGGGCGAGAAATAGTATTTTTCCAATTCTTCATTGGTCATCTCGCCTTTTTCTCTGAGATAGGCCTCCGCATCCTCGGGCGTTTCAATCAAACGAACGGGAATTGCCAGATACAAGGCACGGACTTCCTCCAAACTCTTCGCATCAAGCACAAGAATTTCTTCCAAGTAATCAGGCGTTAGCGGTATTTCGGCATCGCCACCTTGAGAATCAAAAATCATCACCTCGTTGACCAATCCGAATTGCCAGCCTGAATCTGTATGAAAATTTCCATCTACCGCTTCTTTATTAAAGCGCAGAACCGCTCCTTTACCGGCCCTACCATGCCATTCCGCCAATCCCGGGTCCTGCGAAGCCCAAAGGTAAGTCGTCCCCTTGGAAGTTTTTAATCCCCCGTCTGATTTTCCCCCTTTCAAAACTCCGCCTCCAGCCGCAATAGCCCTCAAAACCTGCATTTTCTTGCCTGAGTAATAAGCTTTCTCACGTCCAGTTGGAATCGGATAGGCCTGGCCTTCTCCCTGTAAATAGCGGCCAAAACGGAGTTCTTGAATGCTTTCACTTATCCAGTCAGACCGCAATGGACTCGAAAAAATTCCTGCAATATTTATAGAGTCCAAAGCAATTGCCAAAAGGCGGCTCAAAGTTGTTTGGAAGCCCTCGTTCAGTACACTATATTTAGGAAGGGAGATCTCTAAGACTGAACCGTCTGCCGATTTATCAACATAATAATAATCCCCTACCAGAATACGTATGCGTCCATCTTCAACACCCAAACGTTTCGCCATCACTTTCAACACATCAATCGGACGAATGAGGAAATAAACGGCTCCGGGACTGGATTTTTCCAAACCGACTTCCGTCAACATCTCTTCAGCCCGCTGACGGTAATATCCCGGTACATCCACCACCACTCCTTCTATTTCGATTAATTCCAAAGGCCCCAACCGCGAAAGCCTGTCTTCTCCCAAAGAACCGGCGATGGGCTGAATCCGCCCCTGAATAGCCGATGGAGTATCCGTTTCCGCCGCTACGGCTTGAGCTTCCGCCGCCCGGTAGGTGAATGCTATAGCGCCAAGGTCGGGTTTATGGAAGCCTTCTGCGGGAAATCCGACATGTTTTGCGCCAAACGATTCAAATCCGGCTCCTCCGAGAATTTCCTGCCAACTTTCAATTGAATGGAAATTGTATTCCATGTTCATATCGTCCCATTCATGAACGACAATGTTTGAATACCAATCATTAAAAGCAAAATAAGCCCGCGCAAAATCCTCACCTTGTTCCTTCACGAGCTCAAGAAATCGATCGGTAAGCTCGCCGTCCGATAAAGGATCGAAAGCAAATTCGGAAGAATAGGTATCCTCAATTAAAATCACCCTCCCGCCGGGTTTTAATACTCGTTTAATCTCTCCCAGCAGGGACTGAAAATCATCATCGGAAATATGATGAGCCACCGCATTCATGGTCACAACATCCACGGAGGCATTTGCAATCTCCGGAGGAAGATGAATCGCATCGGGTTGTTTAAGATAACCGGGATTTGCACTTTTGTCGGGGCTATCGTAAACGTAAATATCGGTCCCGATCACGCGTGCATCCGTTCTTCCCACAATCGCCCTACCAAAATCGTTTCCGCCGCAGCCGACATCAAGCAATGTGAATCCCGGTGGGAGACCTTCAATGAAACGACTTATTTGCTCATACGCAGCATCGTATTTCACTTTGGCTTTGTAGGCTGAATAAGCTTCCCCCCATCGGGGATCGGTCTTGAAACGGAAAACTTTATACAACTCCTCACGCGCCAGAGCCGGATTATCGGCATGTTCAGACAAAATTCTCAAAATATCATAAGCTAATTCATCAGGTAGCCCCCAATGCGTATAACGTTTCTTCAACATTTCTTCGATAAATTCCCTAAGAACGGGATTCTGTAAATATTGGAGAGGATGAACATTCCTGGGGATAGAACCAAAAGCGGAAAAAATCTGTTCGAACTCACCTAAATTTTGAACAACAGCAACCGCACCGCCCTGTCTTAATTTCTCCGCGGAAGTAAATCCCGTCAGTGCGGCAAATCCAACCGCCGGCATGCCGCGTTCCGTCACAATCCTTGCCGCATTCATGTCACCAACGCTGTCCCCTCCCATCGCCACAAACGCGCCCGGATACTCGCTCGCAACTTGAATGATATGATCCGCCTTTGAGTAGCCACCCCTCGAAAGATTCCAGGGAACGCCAATCACACGATCAAAACTGCCTCTAATTTGGAGAAACTCACTCAGCAAATCAACGCCAAACTGCGAACCGTTGCTCAGCAGGACAAGATGGATATCATAACCTTCCTTCTTCTTTTCCTGAATTGCATCGAGAAATCCCGGGACGCCCCCGATAATTTTCACATATTGGGAAAATTTCTCTCGAAAACGTTTTTCAAACAACCCGACATAATCATCGTAAGTATTCGCAAGTTCGCGCCCGGGCCGATGCCTCTGGGCTTCCTCAAGAATTGCCAACAACTGTTCCGCTTCATTCCGGTGCATTCCTCGTCCAAGAAACTCCCGCACAAATTCCTTAGCTTCCGAAAATTGCTCTTCCCGCACATTAGTTTGGACATCGACACCATTTTTTGCACGCCAGAAAATCTCGGTATAAATATCCGTGATCAGGTCCAGAGTCCCAGTCCAAAGAAAATTATCCGCATCCAGAAAAACATATGACGGTTTATCTTTGCTCCATTGGGGTCTTTCCTCACCAAGCGACTGAGATACATTTCTTTCCATAAAGCGGGTAATGCCGGAACAGGCTTCGCCATACTGACCGTTGATCACATTAATTCTTCCGCCGACACTGCCAAGAACCGAATCCGTGGCCGCTATCTCCTTCTCGGGCGTCACTAACCCTTGCGCTTCGTCCGGCTGATCAACCTCCGATTCTCGGGCATCGCTGATTCCCTGAAGCATTTTCACGACATTCCCCGGGCTGTCATCCCCGACCAGAACTCTTCTCCCATCTAGTCTTTTCCCTGAAACTTTCTGAAGGATGCCTCTTTCGATCAATTTCCGAGCCGTGATTCTTTTGTCAATCTTCCCAACACCCGTATCCAAAGCGCCCGTCCCCGCTTCCAACAGAATGAGTAAATTGAAACCTCTCACCCCGGCCGCCTTTCCCTTTTTGTAGAGAAAATTCAAGTAGGCCCCCAAAGGTTTCCTCAAATCATATCCTCGTTCCGTTAACATCACCGGAGCGATTGCCTTCACATGACTTTCGGGATCGGGATGCTCTGAATTAAAATCCTGAATCTCTTTGTTACATTCTTCTATCCGTTTATTGATAATCGCAACCACTGCCAGTTTCGTTTCATCCGCTAATTTATTTAAATCGTCATTAAATTGATCGCATTCAAAAGTAACTTGCACAGGCCTCCCTTTTTGCCAGCCGGGCCGGTCATAGCGTCTATCCACTCTCACGCGGGGAATGCTGATCTCTTCCAGCCTAATATGTTCCCTAAGCCCGAAAGATTCCTCCACTCGATCAATCACGCGCATCCATTGTTCCTCAAAATTCGCCCGTTCTTCGGGACTCGCCCCTATCTCCTTAAATTGCTCGGTCACCAGATCGATCACGGGTTCCTCAATAAGTTCACCTTTCTTGTTGAATTCAAAAACTTGTCTACCGCCGCAATGAGCCGCAATGATCCGGCTGCGCGCGTCCGGATTAAGAACCTGCGCCACTCTCATTGAAAGATTGTTAATATCTCCCCCGGAAATCAATGCCAAAGCTTTCCCGGGACGCAAAAATCTTTCCAGAAGTTCGCGGTTTGCAATAGATAATTGATATTTTTCGGGCATAGGTTTCTCGCCTTTAAGTATTGCCTCAACATCTTCCGCGGGTAAATCAATCAGCGGCCATGAAACAAATTGGTCATTATCCCATATCGCTACATCAAACTCCGGCATAACTTCCCCGCTTGTTCCCGCATCTCCTTTTTGTGCCCCCAAAGAACCGGCGATGGGCTGAATCCGCCCTCGCGACACTAATTCACCGTAGGCATCATCGAGAATATTGTCAATTCTCTCAATCCCCTTCACTTTGTCCAAAGCCTCAAAAACAATCCTTTTTTCAACCAGTCCCGGAAACACATTCTGAACCGGATCATTTCCCGCGCTCCAGATGACCGCTAAAGGACGGACATCCTCCGGAATATCCTGCAGTGCTTCCACAATCCAAGCCCCCGCCCCGCCCCGTCCTGTTTCTTCAATCAATGTACCAAAGTCCGCGATAACCAGATCGAAAATCCTCCCGTCCTTCCCATGCGCGATCCTGCGATTGATTTCATCGAGCGCTTCTCTTCCGTAATGAGCGACCATAACCTCCGCTTTTCCGCCTTTCGACCTCGCCCACGCCTGAACCCGTATCTCATAAAGCCGTTTAAGGCTCATTTCATCCTCCAGAACCACCACGCGAAACAAAGGTTTTTCGGCCTCCTCCCCGAGCGCTTTTGCCCTCGTGTTTCTCGCCTCTTCAATCAATCTCTCAAAATCGATTTCGACGACAAGCCGGCTTACAACTTTAAGAGGAATCGTTTCCCGAGGTTTTGACAATATCCTGAGAACTCTGATCAATTGGACTAATTTCTTTTTGACATCACGGTTGATAATGTCAAAATCCTCTTGAACCGCTTTCTTCTCAGCCGCATGACGCTCCATACGCCGGGAGAAGCCCCCGACATTCGATAAAACATTTCTTAAACGATCTTCCATCGTATGGTGGAGAATAAACCATGGAACGCTGATAGCTGGATTATTTAGATCCGTTCCCGATTGAACACTCCAATCCAGAGACAAATAATCTTCCCGATGCTCACTTTCCGCAATCGCCAGAACAACTGCCTCGGCATCCTCATAAATCTTCCGGGCTGAATCTTCCGGGAGAGAAGGGCCTTTATCTTTCCCGAATTCAGTTCTCATTTCATCGCGCAGACGGTCAACTTGCGGCTTCACCGATTCCACAATCTCGGTCAGGGTTTGACAAAGCGCCGCGGCCTCGGCCGCAAACCATGGCCCGACCGGCAGAGAGATATCCTTTTGCATTGATTCTTCCAGACTCTCTCCGGCAGGAGTTTCAACACCTGCGAGTTTCAGCAACTCATCATACGGCATGCTCGCCAATTCCCGCGCAAGTACCTGCGAAGGACTCCCTTTTTCTTGATCTCCGAGAGATGAAGCTGTCAAACTTACGGAACCAGGCACGTGCAAAAACGGTTCGGCAACCCTCATTACTTCCTGATTCGCTTTCGCCCTAACCTCGGCAAGATCCGCATTTTCCAAAGTCAGCATGGCAAGCTGCAAATTGGCTTCCTCGTAAGGGACGACAAAACTTAAGCAGAACCTCAGGTAATTCTCAATACCGCCTTGTTCGGCGATCTTCCGCTTCAAAACTTCGGTAGAACTTAATTCAATTGCTTTAGTGATGACGTTTCCAATGAATTGTTTCAGATTCGCTTTCGACACAAGAAGCATGGCTTGATTCTCTTCCGCGTGAAGGTTGATTGCTCCCCCTGTTTCATTCGAAACCAAGATTTCCCCTTGGAACTCGCCCTTTTGAAAACTCTCGATAAACAAAGGTTCCCTCCCCGTTGCAGCAACTCCCATTCGGCGCCACAAAGCCACGGCACGAGCCATGCCTTCATATTTCACTCCCGCTTTCGGCCAGAAAGAATCATCCCCTTTCCGATGCCTTTCATACCACTCGCCTCCCCACTGTAATTTTCCGGATATGTCACGAAGCCACTGCGATTCCCCCTGCCTTCCTAATTCCAGAATTTTCCGTCGTACAACATCGGCCACAAAAGGATTCCATTCGTCGTAAGCATACAGCCCGACACGACTTCCGTCGGGGCCTTCCAATAAATTGCGATATGGAATAAATACTCCGTATTCTCCATTCTTTCGCTCCTCAATCATTTGAAAATATTCAAATCCGGCTTCCATCATCGTGCTGTACAGAGGATGATAAAATCCATAAGGATTCGGAATCTGCCCAAAAACACGGTCCACCTGACCGACCTGAAAAGAAACGCCGGGCATCACACCACCGCTCTTTCGCTCCAGTTTCCCACCGAGTTCCTCTCGCGCGGCTTCATAGCCTATAAATCCCAGGACGGCCATCACAGCAAGATAGTCAGGCTGAGTAGCATGCGTAGCCAGTAGCTGTCTAGGATTCTCATCCAAATAATGCACAATCGTTTCGCCATCGGAGAGTTCGGAAGAGAAGATTTTTTTCAACTCATCCATGCAAGCCGCCAGTAGTTTCTTTTGAAATAAAATTCTGTAATATTCCCCTTTCGTAATACTCGCGTGAAATATTTTTTCGGATGCCCTCAGGAGATCTTCCGTCCCGGGCCGTGACTGAAGGTCCTGAACAAACTGCCTTGAATCTAAGAACAGTTTGCTAAATACACCACGCATTATTTCCGTACCTTCTCCGAACCATTCCGCCAACCGTTTCAATTCGGCCTCTTGTTCAGGCAGCCAATAAAGTTGAGGAGACGAAAATTTCCTTCGATCCGTCAGAATTCTTGAAAAAACGGAAATAAAAACAGACTTAGCCTCCACAGGTTCGGCAGGCACTTTGTCAAACGCGGCAAGAAAGACTCCCCAAAGCACTTCTCCGTTTCTTTCAACTTCCGCCAAATAGTTCTTCATATCTTCTAAATCATGCGCGTAAAGCTCCAAGTAATGGATAACCTTAACAAAACGGCGATATGAGGGAAATTTCATTTTCTCCGATTCAGGAAGCCCAGGAAAATCCTCGGTTGCCGCGAGATGCGCCGCTAATTCCGTTATTTCATTTTCAAAAACTTCGGCAGGATTTTTTAGGCTAAATTCCTCTGAAACCGATCCCATATCAGAGAGAAGTCTCTCTAATTCTTTTCTGATCGATTCATACCCGCTTTGATCCAGAATTCTTTGGGCATCGCCGATCCCTGCCATTTGATGTCTCAAGCGTTCATCTTCACCCAAAGACGCCCCTGTTGGCCCCGGAAGGCCGGATAAAACAATCCGGGCGTGTTTACGCGCCGGATCCGCCCATTCGGTTAATTTTTGCGGAATCAGAGACTCACCCGTTTTCATTCTTTGCGCATGGCTTCCCTGACTCGCAACGATAATCCTTCCGCCTTCGACAATCTTGGTTCCGCCGTATGCCATATGCCCGACCGTAATCGTCGTCACTCCCATTTCGTTGGCGAAACCGTCCGGATCTCTTACGCGGTCTTCCCATTGCCTTACCCAAAGCGGAGACCAATTTGGATTCATCAGCCATTTAAAAACCTCGGCATCGGGATCTCCCCAGCGGAAAGCCTCCGCCATGTCTTCTTCCAGTTTTGCCAACGCGGCCAGACCCCGGAAGCCTTTGTAAGCCAAAAGAGAATTCCCTTCTTCATCCACCGGAACACCGGCATGCACATAAAATCTTCCCAGCTGATCCAGGTGATAAAGCCTGAGATTTGCTTTCATCCAGTCGGCCATTTCCCTGAGGCGTTCATTCCGGCGGACCGCGGAAAATAAATCAGCCGCCATCTTCTGGAAAGCACGGTCATGCTTGTAGGCGTAAAATATCTGATGGTAGAAATCTTTTTCGGGATTTTTGACGGCTTCCGCCTGAAACTGCAAAGCCGGATCGCGCAAACCGATACTGCCTTCTTTCAAAACATTGATCCCGCCGTTCCCGAGCCATTGCAAAAATTCATGCCCGTCCCCCATCATTGCCATGAGAAACATCAAATCGTGATTTCCCATAAGAGGGACAACGGTTCTTGAAATCCCCTCGACTTCTTTTCCCCTCCCTTCATACTCCCTCAGAAGGCGATAGACATAGAAACTCAGATTTCCGCGGTCCATGTAATCGCCCAAAGCAACCGCTTCTGTAATTCCCCTGGCCCATAATTCTTTCAGCATTTGATCAAACTCGAGAAAGTCCCCGTGAACATCGGCCACCGCGTCATCCGCAGGAATCGAATCCATACCGTTATCCGTAAAACTCTTCAGCAATTCATAAAGCCTGGGGAAACCGTATAAGCGCCCCACCTCTGTGCCCAGTGATTTCCCTTCTTTGACTTCGCCGGCAAATCTGTCTTTGCTTTTTTCATCTTCAATCAACAATTCGAAAACAGCCCCCAGAAATGCCGCTTTCCCGATCCTCCAACTTTGCACGGTCTGCCGAGCATCTTCGCCCCCCTGAGTTCTGAAACCGGCATCGATAAGAAATGTGTTATTCTGACCGCTCCGTTTTCCCTCCAGATAAGCTTCCACATCCGACTCCGGATATCCGAACAGAATCCCGGCGATCGCATCGCGATGGGTCCGGGAATCGGTAAAAAGCCCCGAAACCAATTCGTTCAATTCGTCCCGCAAGCCCTCGATAGAACCCCCGGTCTTATCCGTTTCCCGCCATTTTTCAAGAAATGCGCTCATTTGATTTTCAAGATTTTTATCTCGAATGTGCCGCCGCAGAAATTCGGAATGCGCCGCAATCGTCTCCGCCATTTTGGGCAAATGATAAACAAATACTTCGCCCCCATCCCAGAAATAACCATCGCCAATCATCTGCTGAGGATCCTGCGCCTGAGAAACGAACCATTCCACATGAAGGGCCTCTTTAAGCCTTCGGTTCATCAACCGTCCCTGTGTATCGAGCGCCAAAGAAGGGAAAAATCCTCCGGGGGTCGAAGGCAAGCCCCTTGCCTCTTCTTCCGGTGTCAGCATAAAATTCTTTCCAAACTCCAAGGCAGGTTTCGATCCGCTCAAAGTGGAAAGCAGAAAATTAAGATGTTCATCATCCAATTCAAAGCCTTCAAGTTTCTGTCCGTTTGCCGTCATTTCATAGGCCCGCTCATAAAATCCGGGCGAGAAATCATCTAACTCGTCCGAAAAAACCATTGCCAGGTCTCCGAAAAGTTCCCGAGAGTCTTGCCCATAAACCGTTCGCAGCAGGGAAAGGATCTCTTGTTTCCTGGCATTGGTTTCATCATAGACAGTTTCGTCCCCCAAAGAAGACGCTTCTCCCGTAATCTCAAAAAACCTTGCCAAGTCTCTCCGAAGGATTTTTTCATCCGTTTTTAGCCGGGAAATAGCCTGGCGGCAAACCCGATCCGCTTCCAACTCATCAAATCGTGTCCGGGTGTACACATCTAAAAGTTCCCGGAAGTCGCTTTCAACTCCTCTAAGGGCGGCGATTTCATATAACCGTTTGACCATTTCAAGTTTCCGATTTTTCAAGCCGGTATACCCTTCGGATTCCATCGCCACTGCGTCGGCCAATTTTCTCCGGTAATAGAGGAGCGCATTGGAAAGCAAATCATCGATTTTTCCGCCGCGCATCCTGACCCCAGCCGATAAAATCTTGTTCAGGCCTGAGATATTTCCATAAAAAACATGCCCGGGCCGGAATTGGTCCCATTCATTTCCCGCCCCGAACAGCGAATTTCTTTCGGCAAAAAACAGGCTCACGGGATATCCATGACCCGTTGTCCGGTCATAAAGCGTTTTTAATTCCTCCGAGGTCCCTTCCACCTGATTCCCCAACGCCGCTTGCAATTTCGTCAGAAAATCGTCCAGAATTTCTTTTTGAATCGCGGCGTTTAACATTTCTTTCGTGTGCAGGCGCAGATCGATATCATCAATCCTGTCCCAGTCGGGAAGGCCCTTTTCGTCTAAAAGATAGGTAGTGGAACCTATCGCAGAAACCAAAGGAATTTCACTTATCCCGTGCCGCCCGAACACTTCTCCCGCCGTTTCAAATAACAACCGGAGAGGATTCACCGCTCTGCCGTCAGCGCTTCCGAATCTTTCCGCGGGCAGATTCAAACCATCTAAGCCACGCGGATTCCGGTAAATCACATCGCCTTTCTCATCAATCAGTATTTTCCCGATTTCCGGTTCAAACTCCGTTCCCAACGATGAAGCTTGATCTGTTTTCCATTTTTTAACGGCGGCAATTACATTTTCAACTTGCCCGAAAGGCGCAAAAGTTTTTCCTTCATCGTCAACGCGTGAGCCGATAAAGTCGAGTGCCGTCACCGCAATCAGAAATTCCATCATCCTCTCAAAATCATAATCAATTTGGGCCGCGTCAAATTTTGCCTTGAGACTCTTAATAAGCTCGGCATTTTGAGCAGGATCCGGATTTTCAAACCCATCCCTTTCATACGCAAAATTATGATTTTGTATGACAAATCGCAAAAATGGGGCTATCGCCTCACCTTGATATTTAATTTGCGAGCCATATTGCCGCAGCAAACTGAAAGACTCTTCCTCATGCCCTGTGAAATAATAATCCGCGACTTCTTTTTGCCCCCCATCCGTTTCTACAATCGTCGTCCGTGGCTTAACGCTTTGCTTTTTACCAATGTCATGAAGAAGAATAAAGGCCTCGAGCTCGGAACGATTCTCCTGAGCGCATTTCCGGATATATTCGCGGGCTTCCGCCGGCACCCCGGAATAGAATTCATCGTCGTCAATTCGCTCCAGCCCTTCGAGCACCGCAAGCAAATGAGCCTCAAGCCGGGCATCCCTTCCTCCTTCACGATGAAACCACCAGTTAAAATGAGCAGTCTCTCGATAATCTTGAAACTCTTCGGGGATCCCCGTGAGTCGAGAAAACATTTCTGCCAATTTGGCTTGCAATTGAGCTCTGTCGACATCTCTCGCATTTCCCAACGACGAAGCCGAAACGGCTGCAACCCGGTCGGGTCCGAAAGGCCCGGAAATCTTCTCGAGTCCCTCGGACAATTCGGAAGATAGAGCACCCTCGCGAACATGCTCCGCTCCCTCAGATCTTATGCCCGGCAATCCTACTCCGACCAATTCCGTCACCGCCCCCAGCAAACCGAAACCCGCCGGAGATCCGGCTCTGACTTGAACCCGGTCCGGATTTCCAACAGCCAGCAATTCATCTTGCGTAAGATTGATCCTGGGAACCGTGAGATCCCGGATCCCATCAGCCCTGACATCGACCGTCTGATCACCAAGATCGTGATAAAAGACTTGGACACCTTGTTCTGCCTGCATCTTTTGCAAAATGGGAACATCCACCTCCTCCAGCGAGCGCCCCGTCGCAAGAGACAACGCAACGGCATTGCCGGCCGCCTGGCCGAGCATCGCTTTCGCAGGCTCCATGCGTGCGATCGCGTACATGTTCCGATCCGCCGAAACAGCCTCCGTGACCAGCAAATCGGGGATCCCTTCGGGAGATAACGCGCCATAGGGCATCTCAATGATCGGCGTCCCCCTACGATCCTTCCCGGGAGCCGTATTCCAAAATCCTCCTCCCATATTTCCGCTCCGGTCCACATAGGCATGATGAGCATCCGCCATATAGCTAAAAGTCATCACGGAATGTTCTTCGGGGACCTCCAAAACGCGTTTCATTTCCCTAAAAGACATTGCCCCGGCAATGGGCTGGTTGGATTGATAAGTTGTATTGCCTTTAATTCGGACTCCCTCTCTCAGATAAACCGTCCGAGAATCCGAATCCCCCTGTTGATGAATTTCGCCGAGACCGATAGAGTCCTCCATAACCTCCTGGTGATATCTCAGCCAATTCAACGAATTCGAGAACGCTCTTTGCGTAATCTCGGGTCTTTTCTCGGGATAGTAAATGTAGTCATGAACATCCTGCGGATTCAAATAATCCGTACCGACAAAAACTTTTGCACCGTTCGGCAGCGTCACGATATCCTGATTTTCATTCAACTCATAATAGCCGCCTCCGAGAACGCCGCTCTGGTACGCCCACGTCGATCTCCAGGACGGGAATTTTCCCCTCGCTCTTAATCGATCCGCCGCTTCTTTGAAATTTTGCCATTGGGCGGCAGCTCCGGAAGATTCATAATACGGATGATTCACGGCTCTCGCCGCCTGAGGAATCCCTCCTTGATATTCTCTGAGCGTTAGAAGCGGAGACAAAGCCTGCGTTGCGGTGCGATAGTGATTTTCTTCCGTCGGCGCAGGAGGGATACCGGTTTGATCAGAATAGTAAGCGGAATCATCCCCCAAACGGTATTGAACGCCGCATTTCCGGGCAAGATCCGCCGAAGGAGTCGCATCTACGAAAGTCCTCCCGGAAATTCTCATCGGTACCTTCCCGCCAAGAACAATTACCCGGGGAGCATTTTCCGATTGGATCACCGACTCCACATAACTGCCCCGGATCAAAATGATGGGAGGCCCCTCGAGCCCATTCGCGCGGCGCAAAAGCTCTTTGTTCGCATACCGCGCGGCATCCGGAGCGTATTTGGCACAACGGGAAGGCGGGTTAGACGGGTCATAATTCGCCCACGCTTTCAATGTCCTCAGGACGCCGGGTTCCTTCGGATAGTGATATTTCAGCATGTACTGCGCGGCAAGCTGATTAAATTCCGCCGATAATCCGGTCCGCAATTCACCTACGCGCATGGCATCCTCATTCCCAAGACCATTCACCCGCATATCTTCGAAACTGTCTCCGGTAGCGCTTGTAACAATGGCAATCCGAAGATTGGGATTCGCCCTCTTTGCCGCAATGGCCGAAGAAATCCCAGAAGAAGTGGAACCGACGACCACCAAATCGTAATCCCCATCGTTAACGGTATCGATAGTGCGCGGCAATGCGATTCCCCCGGATCTTTGCAAAGGATCCACGGGTTGCGTCTCGGTTTCCCGGCCGGTCGGACCCGTCGCCAAATTTGACACCCGGGCAGCGGCAACACCAAAAACCAAAGACAAAGCAATTAGGATCAAAGCCACCAACTGCAGATTCGACTTCGCCGTAAGATCTGCTATCCTTTGGTGGATTCGGCCAGGCTTCTCCGGATTCGGAGAACTCACTGCCTCCGGGATCTTTCCCGCTTCGGCACGCATCTGCTCGGAAAAACGCGCGGCCCGGCCCGAAATTGCGCTGAATTGCAACGCGCAGCCGGGACTTTTAAAACAGGCGCTTGCCTTCCCGAGAAGTTCTCCTGCCTCAGAATAGAATCTTTTTGCCGTCTTGGAATCTCCGACCGTAGCCGCCCTCTGCGCAATTTTCCAGGCCAGAACCCCTGAACGCCAATACCATTCGCCGGCTCTTGCGCCCCCCCCGGATTCGGAATCTTGGGCGACCTGCCGGATTTCACGATGTAAAGCCTCGGCTTCATTTGAATTCCATTGGTTTTCGATATCAAAGTTTTCAACTTCGTCCCTCAACCGGGAATCCCGCATTTCAGAAGTCATCGCATCCGCTAAAAGTTTCTCCCCGGTCCCTCTCGCGATTTTCCCGTCACGAACGGCTTGCCCCAGCGCAATATTCACGCCGAGCAAATGGCCCTGCAAATCACTTCCAAATAAATGCTCTGACTTTTCCAATCCCACCACCAAATAAGGATCCTTGATTCCTCCGGCCCCCGCTTTTTCCTCCCGACCTTTCAATTGCTCCCGTATACCGTCGGAATGATTCAAAAAATCAAAATACTCCTGAGGTGTCATTCCCAAACGATTAAGCAGATTTTTCCGGACCACAATCAAACGGCCGTGAACCAGGCCCGCCCGGAAATCCGCGCTGTAAGACTCTCCTTGATACTCAAACCTGACGATTACCCGGACAACATCTCCGCGGTTTAATTTAGCTTGCGATCGCGGCGAAAGTTTTCCGACGGCCTCCGCGGCAGCCCGCCGCATCAAACCTGCCAGAGCATCGTTCATCACCAAGGGCTTCTTTCCCATCATGACCGCGTTTTCGCTTCTAAAAGAAGTCCCTTCGAGGAATTCTTTTTCGAATGCTTCAATTTCCTCCCCTATTGAAGAGAGAGGTAACACTCCGATTTCTCCTCCCAAAGATGACGCCTCTGCATGCATACCAACTGCTGATAATTCACTCACCGGTTGTCCTGCCCTCGATTGAACAGGAAGCACATCAACAGGCATATCTACTGTCCGCTTTTTACCCCTATTTCGCAGCGACGGAATTTCTTCTTTTTCATCATCGCTCGGCAACGGAATAACCGATTGGGCTGTTTGACCCGGCAATAATTTCCTTTCATCATCCGCCGGCTGAATTTTATCCAGAATCGCTCGAGCCACCTGAGGCCTAGCGATTTGCCTCAACCCGGCGTCGGGAATTTTTTGCGTCACGGAATCAACCACGTCGTTGACAATTGTTTCCGCCAACTGCCGTGTCACTTGAGGCGTTCTCGCCTCCGGCAATTCACCGCTTTTTTGGACCAGAAGATTCAGCGCCTCCGATCCCCTCACCACTTCTTCCATTTGGCTGATTTCGGAAGCAATTCGCGTTGTTTGTTCCGCGACAGTCCGAAGCGCCGATCGAATATCGTCCGGAGCCAATTTCGAAAAACCGGAAGCTCTTAACAATTCTGAGGACAATTTCACTTCAAGCTCCTGAACATCCAGCTCTCCCAAAACAAATCCCCGCAACAAATCACAGGGGAGATCCGGCATTAAAGCTCCCAACGATGCGGCAAGCGCGGAAGGCTTTTCCATTTCCTCAATAGCAGCTTTCACATTCGTCTCCGTAGATTCATTCCTATCTACGAGCAGACGAAGCTGATTTGTGAAATTTCCGACCCTGCTTTGCACTTTCTCCCACGCTTTTGCAAAAAAGTTTTCCTGAAAACGCGTCAGCTCATTTTCAACGCTCCGGAGAATTTCTTCTTTGCTCCTCTTCTCCAGACTCTCCGTCCCGAATTTCTCGACATACACCTTCACCAGTAAATCCACGTATTTCGTGTATTCTCTCGCCTCCGCAATCCGCCCCTCTTCCGCCAATCTCCGAATCACTCCGTCACGCCACACCTTGATCACTCTCCGGAAGTCCGGCTCATTCAATCCCGCCACCAGCTTCATGCTTGATGACCTCATAAACGCGTCATAAAACGTCGTCTTCAAATATTCCTTGTATGAGAGCTCCCCTTCCATCACCAAATCGTAATTCTCCGCCCCTGTAAGACAATTGATCCGCGGCGTGATCGTGCAAAACGATATCCCCTTCTCCTTTAACCGCTTCTCGAATCCGCTGCGATGAAATCCGCCGAGAACTACAATCGCGGAATCTTTCTTCTCTCTCGCCATCAGCTCCTCGAGATTCTTCTGCAACACCTCATCCCGCGCCACCGCGTATCCGTAAAAATCAAAATGAGGCTTGATCAACGAGGGTTCCGAAAGCAGCGACAGATACTCCTTGGTCTCAGCCTGTATCTTCTCAAGCTTCTCCCGATTCAACTCAAGCTTCGCCATGTCCCTCAAAACGGCGAGCCGCCCGTACTTCCCCCCAAGCGCCTTCTCCTCAGGACTCGCCGAAAGCTTCTCCTCCGCTTCCCCGATCACCCCTTCCAACTCCTCAAACACCTTCGTCCCCTTGATCGAACACAACAACTCTTCATGCCCCAGTAGACTTTTCATCGACGGACTCAACTCAAGCTCCGCCCCAAGACTCTCCGAAAGACTGATTAAATATTTCAAAAAGCCGGCCGCGTTCCCCCGTCCCGTCACAAATTCCTGGAACTTCCCGTTGAATTCCTGCAACTGATCCTTCGTAAGCTTCCGACCGCTCTCCTTCCGGAACGCTTCGCAAAGATTGCGGATCTCACGGTCCAGCATCTCGTAATCAATCCCGGAATCCCGCTCAATCGAATCCATCAGGGTTTTCACGTGAGGATATTTCTCGCCCGTCACAAGCCCCAAGTTTGAGGTTTTAAGCTGAAGGTATTTCAGAAAATCAAGAAGCTGAAGTTTTTCTCCCCGAAATGCCGCCACTTTTTCGTGAAACTCATTATGCTCGGGCGAATAAATCTTCGACCGTTCAACATCC